>Ga0099826_10002096_pt1 | contig 12622 bp, 7 predicted proteins | sample Mtrugardesep15_FD_76830 | JGI IMG/M metagenome (GOLD analysis project Ga0099826, IMG submission 76830) | Root nodule microbial communities of legume samples collected from California, USA - M. trunc garden sep15 | ecosystem: Host-associated > Plants > Roots > Nodule | place: USA: California...
AAGTGGAACTCAAAATAAAAAATTTGTATTGACAATAACATTTTAATTTTTTTTAAAAGTTGAGTGTAAAATTTTCAATGTATTATTATATCTAATTCCTTGACAAAGAATTTCCTAATTTTTTTAGGTACAAAAAACATTTTCCTAATTTAATTAACAATAAACAACTCTCATGTTCTATAATTTTGTTGAGTATGTATGAGACAACTAATTATTTTTAAGTGAATTTTAATTTTGTATTAATTCTTCTTTATAGGTACCACCACCCACTTCTTTTTTTTTATCTGGATGAATCCAAGAAATTCAAAGCACTTGTTAGCATGACTCTCTTTGATTAATGGTAAACGTTCTCATATTTTATAATTTTGCTCATTGTATATTCAACCTCTAATTATTTGTAAGCGAATTTAAAATTTGAATTAATTGTTCTTTGTAGGCACCACCACCCACATTTTTTTATGAGCACAAAAATTCTTTATAATTATATCTAGATGAATCCAAGGAATCCCACAATCTAATCTAAATCATTATATATAGTTTACACTATGGTCTTTTTTTTCTCACTTCACACTAGTGTAAAGAATATTTTATTATGTTAGCATATGATTGAATATATAAATGCACACACACATATAATAAGACTATATATGGTTGGTAGCATTTCATAGATTTGCAACTATGGCTGAATCAGACAATGAGTCAGGAGGTGGTCAAACAGGTTGCAGAGAGCAAGACAGGTTTCTTCCAATAGCAAACGTGAGTAGGATCATGAAAAAGGCTTTACCAGCAAACGCAAAGATCTCAAAAGAAGCAAAAGAAACAGTACAAGAGTGTGTATCAGAGTTTATCAGTTTCATAACAGGAGAAGCTTCTGATAAGTGTCAGAAAGAGAAGAGGAAAACAATCAACGGTGATGATCTTCTTTGGGCTATGACAACACTTGGATTTGAAGATTATGTTGAGCCACTCAAGATTTATTTGAGTAAGTATAGGGAGATGGAAGGAGAGAAGAGTGCTATGATTGGTAGGAGTGATCAGAGAGATGGAAATGTTGGTGAGGGTAGTGGTGGAGTTTATGGTCATGGAGTTGGAGTTCCATCTTCTATGATGATGATGATGGGACATAATATGTATGGATCTGGGAGTGGATCCCCATCTTCTAGAAGGAGTACTCGATAGCAGAGACTAATCTCTCGAGTCAGATAAGACAGTAAACCTCTGTCTTAAGAATTTTAACGTTGTTGCAATCTCAAACCCTATGATTAAACTGAAAGAAACCCGAATCATCTCGTCTAAATACTCTTGGCAATATAGCAGGTTTATATACGCATATGTTTGATATAAATTAATGTATTTTTTAATTTAGAGTACCCTATAGATATATTGTTGCAATTTAATTTGTTGTTGAGGGTACAGTGAAACATTATGGATGGTGGTTTGGAATTAATGCAAACAATATTTTTCTTTTTGTGGGAGGTGATAAATGTTGCATGTATAGTTTGCTGTGTTGTGTACTATTTTTGTCTTCATTGATTACATACTAACTCCCACTTCTTTGTTGCATTGATCATATACTTCCTTTAATTAGAAGCTGGATTATGAATTTATTAAAGAACCCAATGAAGTTAGAATTGAGTAGCTAATTTTTTTTTGTTTTGTTCATTAAGGAAAGGCCACAGTGTTAATTTTCATAAACTTCCTATTTATACCAATTCCTGTTATTAATTGGTATGTTTTGATCACGCAATAGGTTGGTCTTATAAGTTTATTATCAACATGTTTCTAAAATGGAAAACATTTAATACAGCGAGAATAATTATCACGAAGCCATCATAACTAAGTGTGATTGGTTTTTTCGCCGTTTCCTTTTTAAACTCTAAACAGGTTTCGAGAGATTTCACAAATCAAGTGTTCGCTATATATATCATCACTCTGAAAATGTAAGTGAGTCAATGCTTCTTAAACTTAGGAGTGAAACTGAATCATGTAGGAATGTAATGTGGTCATTGGCCAATGGTCAGGCAGAAACATGATACAGTTGTTTGGTATTATATGCAGAATTTGGTTTAAAATCCTATTCTGTTATTCACCAACTATGATTTTTTGCCTCTGCTAGGCTATAACCAATTGCATATTCATGATGTCTATATATGCAAACATAAAGATATAAGGAAAAAAAAACAAGTTTTTAATCGCCTCGCGATCCTTTTTAATGGAAAAAATTGTGATCATATAGACATAAAAAATCTTAATGTCGTGGTACATAAAGAGAATGAATAATTCAATATGGTACTATAAGGTTTTGACCATTGGCCATTATGTTAAGCTAGATTCTTGTGTAAATGAATAGTACCTAAGTAGAAATTGAAGTAAAAACGTTAGAAGACTAGAAAGGGTGACTTTGTAACGTTTCAAATAAACGTGGAGGCAAGGAAACACAAAAGTCTAAGTTAGTTTGGATGGAGCCTCATCTCAATAAAATGATTGATTGTTGTTAGTTAGTCAAAATAATGGATAATTAGCTTTGAAAATTAATTGAAAACAGGTGAAAAGGTGAAGAATATTTCTTCACTTGCCCTACTTATGGTCCATGCATGTATGTGAATCCAAACTGTTTTCCTATTGTGAGTCATATGATATGATGAGTATATTTATTAATTTAAGAAACATTAGAACTCTTTAAGAAACAAGGCACCTTGGACAACTATTGTTGAAAGAATGTCCAATTTTTTGAAGCAAACTCGTGTCACTCAATCAACATTAGATTAGTTTGAGTGAAATTAGACTCATATGATCAATTAAATAATATTTTGAATTCAAATTTTGCAGATAATAATAAAATAGTTGAAAGGAAAACATCGCAAACAAGAGCAATAGATTTTTTGAAGAGTTTTTTTTAATAATTGAATCAGAAAAGCATATTATTTGTAAAAAGCAACCTTTTTCAGCAAATTGTTTTGGTTTCTCATCCAATGTATTTTTTTTGTCAAGTAACTTATTGACTTGAAATTCATCATTTAAAGTGAATAAATGAAAAGTTTAAGGTTCAAGTCCGACCTTTTCATATCGTAAATGTCACGGGGACAATGCATTTTTTATTCTATTCTTTATAAATTAAAACGAAATTTTGTTTTATGATTATAAAATAATATTGAAGGGAAAAAATCATAATCAATATATCAGCACTATCTTTCAGAAAAAATAAAATAAAATATATCAGCACCGAAACTAATGGTAAAAGCACCTTGAAACTAATCAATTCGAGTGTATGTTTGGTATCATGGTAGCAATGTGAACCAAATGTGAGATCATGACAATCAGCTACCGACAAAAATGACCATGTATACTTTATTGATTGTTTAACTTCCCTCTAACCATGTTTAACAAACTAAATTTGATTACCACTGCAATTGCTTTTAAATGACAAAGCCAGTACTAATGGTAAAATCAATGCGATTTACCTCATCAAGACCATCATTGTTGACTTAATGAATCAAACATCACAATGCAACAAAGATTGAATATCATATCTAGTTGTTTAACCTTTTGATGGTACTTTTCAAGAGTCACTTTTCAATGCTCCAGCATTCAAGTACATATAATACTGCTTTTCAGAGAAGTTTGATAATGTAGATACTGGAGTATATCCAGAATATCGCCCATCAATCTTAGCCAAACAAATATCGTTTATGAACTTCAAAATATCACTCTTTTGGACGAATGGCTGAGCTGCGTATTCCACAAATGGCATCCACTGCAATCAAGAACAATATCAAGAATTGATATATGCATTTGGATATAAACTATACTAATATTTCCTCAGGATTTTTTCAAAAGTACAATATACTATCAAACTTGGATGTAATAAAGCGTAACATCGTTGAGAAGGATAGCTTTAGTATGCAGTATGCACAGTATTAGAACTTGGACAGTGCCTAACTAAACTCCAAAAACGAGCTTAATGGGTGACGGTTGGCCAAGCCTAATGTGACTTATTTGGCCATATCTATTTCGGATGCGGGGACTTAACACCCCTCTCATGCTCAAGACTGGGTATCTAAAACGTGGACAAATGCTATGAATGTATGATACCATATTAGGTTTTAGGCCTAATTCAACCCTATGAAACCAACTTGTAAGGTGAGTGAGGATCGCCTAAGCTTATGTGTCGCCCAATAACAGGTCTAAGAATTTGGGAGAAATATTAAGTGCTGGCTTAATCAGCAAAGAGAGCGTTGATCCATAAGTATAAGTATTAAGTATTGAACATTTTAAAAACCAGAAATACTGGTTAGCTTGAAGCCGCAAACTAAAATTTACGTACCTGAGCACCCTCTATCTCTGAGCTCTGCATTTGGATGTCAGAAGAAAGGGGCCGCAGATTACACAAAAAGAACAAATCTGACTTCTCAAAGAATGAATTATGGCTTTGTCTGTTGATCAGATTTTCATATGAAAGGAGAAAAGAATGTTCAGTCATCTAAATGCTTCACTGACACGAATCCATGAAACTCCAAAGGAAGAATAGGTTACTAATGTATCAAGACAAATTAGCAATAAATAAATGTTGCGAGCACACATTGTCCTATAGACAACGATATTAAGAAACGGACATGTCAATATGAGATTTGAAGTTTGAACCTTCTACCTTCAATTTGAAGTCTCCATTTTCAATCATTGGAACTTCTGAATTAATAATATATTCATACAAGTATGCTACCTGAATGCTAATACTTCAAGAAATTCTGATTCAACCTGTAAAATTGAAAGAACCAAGCGTAATTAGGCTTAGAGTAACTGAAAACTTCATGGACTATCCCACATGTAATTGGCACAGCATCATAATTACTTACTCCTGTCTCTTCTTTGACCTCTCTTACTGCTGCTACACAAATATCTTCTCCCTGTATAGGTCGAACAAGTAGATTTTATACACCCACAGCGTATCATCTTATTATATACTAAAATGAGAAAGCTATCCAACACATTTACCTGATCAACAACTCCAGTAGGAAATTTCCAGACTCCAGTTCCCTGAAATAGTCCACTATTTTCTCGAACAACTAGTACCTAATATCAATAAAACAAGACATTAGCTGCCAATAAATCTATGACCATCTGAAGAATTCGTATAAAACCCTCAAACTTCAAAGCAGTGCTTCTAATTAACTACAAGACTAATTATGAAGTTGTTTAGTATTGAATAGCGAGGAAATACCTCGTGTTTTTCATTCATGACAAATGAACCAATGCCAACCCTGTGTGTGGCATTTGCAGGAATAGTATTTGGACTTTCAGGAATCCAGTATACAAGCATTAAATATTTTGGTTCTGCATGGTGAAACCAAAAACCTTCCTGTCATAGAAAGAATCGTAAATGCATAAATTTGTTCGTAGTTTTCATTAACCAAACTTCTCAACAGAACCATTATCAATATGGTAAGCAACAGAGTTACCTTAACTAAGGCTTCAGCAAGACCAACTAAATGAATAGGTAGTTTTATCCAAACTCCCTTCTTGCCCTGCAAGACAACATTGATTTACTAACTCTAATACACAATCACTTTCAGTAAACAAAATAAACAAGAATCCGAGCTTATAGCAATCTCTAAATCACACCATCTGCTTCCAATGTAAAATCGAAGCTCTAAGAATTGAGACGAACGTAGTCGTCGAATTCATAGGCTGATCCAGTTCCACAATAACGCCACCATACTTATCATCAGTTGATGTTAGTACTTTAACTAGTAAGGAAAAATGAGAAAAACAAACATATTAGATTATATACAAAAGACTTGTTTATTTAACTAAAAAACATAATCATTTTAAACATTCCTTAAGAGTGAAACTACCTCTTGAAGTGGGTGTTGTAATTATTCTCCTTGTTCTACCTGAAGATATAATGCGTTGAGTAGCATTTGCAAGATAACGACAATTATTTGGTAGCGATCTAAGCATCATGTTAATGTGAATCAAAGTTTAATGAATGAGGTTGGAATTGTGTTTATTTTAGTGGAATCAAAATTGAAATTGAAACACAAAAAGTAGATTGCATTCAAACAAGGAACATAATGAGATGGAAGTTGAGCGAAACCAAAAGTAGATATTATTCCACGTCGACACTATCTAGATGCTATTTTGTGTTTTCCTTTGTTTTTTTAACCAATTGATCCTAGTAGAAATTCTCATAATCTGAACCAATGAGATGAACTTGTAGCAGATAATTGATAGCGGATAAATTAGTCGATTAAATTTATAATTTTTGAAGACATAGCAAGATTTTGTATGGAGTAATTCAACACAAAAATTGTTGGTAACTAGGGGGTTCAAACTTCAGACTTAAAAAGGAGCACACTCATATATCCTAAGTGAGTTCATGCTTTAGGAATACTAGATCGAGAATAAGGTGTAGCAAACGCCAATTTTATAGGAATCATTTGAACTTGTTGATTATGCTACACTAAGAAATTTATAAATAAAAGCAGAAAGGTAAAGAAATAAAAATTGTGACAATAAACTTGTTTGATTGATTTGATGTGTTAATTACAAAACAAGGTATTTATAGTATGACTATTGTATAGTAGCCAAACAACATGGCATACAATGATTGTTCAAAAAAAAAAAAAGGCATACAATGCTTAATCTCCATTCGACTAATTTTCGTGGATGTTGTGTGATAACTCCCTTACTGGTGGGATCGCGGCAACCCATGTTCGACTTTAGTCTTCTCTCCTTAACATGGATTTGAAGCGGAATTGTCTAGTCCCACTATATCTTAAGTCACTTCTGAGTCTTTGACGACCCATATTTTATGTTAGTGGCATTGATATAGAATCAGCTCCCTCACTTAATTGCACTAGCATTGCCTATCCTCTACTCGATTGAAGGGCCTCCTCACCTCATTTTTCAATCACCTATTTTATTTGTTCGAATAACAAGATAATTATTTTTAGGCGTAAACAACCTTTCACATGCTCACTAAAATAGATTTGAAAAGAAGGAGTTTTACAGGAAAAAAGTGAGTGCAATCAAATTAAATAATGTTTTATGTAAAAAAAAAATCAAATAATGTTTCTTTTTTGTAAAAAAATAAAATAACGCTAAAAACATAAAAGATTAAAATGCATGTACTCAAGAGTGTTCTAATTTCGAACAATATGCTAGAAGAATGAAAAATACCTATGACACTCCCAAAAAAAAAGACATTATCAAATACTCCCTCTGTCCTTATATGTAAATACTATTTCTCTCTAATAAAAGAGTGTTTACATATAGGGACAGAGGGAGTACATCTTTATAATTACTACTATTTTACTCTACATGTTCTCCATGACAAAAATGGCTCTGCCTCTAAATTCGTTCAATTAATATCAAAGCATGTTATTAAATTGATCGAAATACCCATTTTCCCAAATTATAATATTAACGATCAAGTCATTAATTAAATTTTATAATCAGTAAATAGGAACAAAACAAATATCACAATACAAAAAATCAACCAACATTGTATCAAAATGATGAATAAAACAACGCCTTACCCAGACAACATCATCACAAACAATAATGAGAATTTTTTTAAAGGACAAACAACAATAAGATAAAAAACTAAAACTAATAATAAAAAACAAATGATAAAAATGAATATAAAGTATATTTAATTTAAATTATTTTGAAGGACAATTTATCATTGCTAAAAAAAAGGACAATTTATGAATTTAACCAAAGTTTTTACACAATAGTAGTAGGTATAAAACCTACACATTATTTTCTTACCAGCCAGTAAGGCAGTAACCCTCACGCCGCCGTTTCTTTCATTTTTACCACACCCCACCATGGACAGCATGAACCTCCTCGCCGCCGACCATGTTGCTCCATTTCCCGACTCCGGCGATCTTATCTTCGCCGCCGGCCTCCTCTCCAACCACCACAATCCTCAAAAACTCATCCCCATCAGGTCCATCCCTCCTCCTCCTCCTCCTCCTGGTTTCCCTTCTCACCACTCCCCTCTACCACCTTCCATCAAGGTTGAAGACCCGTCTGGATCCGGGTCGGGTCATTCTTCGTTGCCCCTTTGTCAAGAACCCGGGTAAGTTCTTCTTTTATCCCTTTGCTTGTAAAGTTTTTTACTTTTCATAAAGTTTTTATCTTTTTATCTTTTTTATTTTGGTTGAAAATTAAATGGTTAAACAATTAGGTTTAATTTTAGTTTTCTCTGTTATTTTTCAATTTTTTTAATTCAATTTGAATTTGTATATGTTTGTTCAATTAAGCACGTTTGAAAAAAGCTAGAAAAAAGTGATTTTTAGTGAGAAATTTTGATGGGTTAAAAAAAAATGGAACTTGTGTTGTGTTGCAGAAAATTGTTTTTTATTTTACTGTCTTCATTGTAGATTTGTATCTTGATGAGATAAGAGTAGAGAAATTTTGTCAATTTTCATGTTGTGTTACAAACATGCAAATTGGTTACACTGCTTTGTATGATGGTAAATATTTTGTTTTATGGTGGTGTGTTAGTGAAGAAAAAAGAATCATACAAGGTATTGTAGTTTGGATTTGGATTTGGATTTTCGATCATTGTGGAATCCGGCATTTATGCTAGTCTAACAATTCAGACTGTTGTATCAATATTAAATGGTTTGAGGGTTTAGATTGATTGACTGGAGTAAATGTAGAATTTCTTGATGGTGGGGGTTTCGGATCTAACTAGCTATGTTTTATTTGCTGGATCCAAGTTTTTATGTAGCATATATAATAGTTCACAAGGTAATAAATCCAGTGTTGTCGAATAGCAGCGCTGAATTTGAATAAATTGATATTCTTCTGCTATTTAGTGCAAAGTGTCGTCAAATAGCCACTATTGCATGGTAGTGTAGTTGAATTTGAGCAAACTGTTATTTTCTGCTATCTGCTATTGACAACATTGGATAAATCTACTTTGGACAAAAGATATATTGAATGGAACTATTATCTATTTATTTTTGGGCTAAACATAAGGTTTGATGGAATATTTCCTTTTACGATAATGATTCGAATTTGTGTTTTCATCATTTCAGCTCGTCTTCAGATGACGTGGGCAATTCATCTGCTAATACTAAAGAATTCGGCTCAAGAAAGAGAAGGAGAAAGAGTTCGAGAAAGTTGGAAGATTTTGCAGCAAATTTGGTAAAGAAGATGGCGGAAAAGCAAGAGCAGATGCATAAAGAATTGGTGGAAATGATTGAGAGGATGGAAAAGGAAAGGATAAAGAGAGAAGAAGCATGGAAGCGCGAGGAGATGGAGAGAAATAAGCAGGACGAAGAAGCTAGAGCGGCTGAGAGGTCTCGTAGTTTAGCCCTCATATCGCTGATTCAGAAACTATTGGGTTATGAAATTCAGATTCCTCCACCAGCAGAAGGAAGCGGAATAAGAGAAGAGGATGAAGTTGAGGTGAACAACAACAACAACAGCCCACCCTTAACCCACAACGTGGGGTCGGCTGAGGTGAACAATAACACCAACAGCCTAGCCTTAATCCAGTACGTGGGGCCGGCTGAGGTGAGCAATAACAAAAAACATTTCAACAGCGGCGATCCAAGTAACAATAGATGGCCAGATGTGGAAGTACAAGCACTCATAGCAGTAAGAACCGCATTGGAACACAAGTTTGGTCATATGGGATCGAAAGGATCAATATGGGAGGAGATAGCTGGAGCTTTGCAGGGCATGGGATACAATCGTTCTGCGAAGAAGTGCAAGGAGAAATGGGAAAACATCAATAAGTACTATAGGAGGACAGTTGGGAGCGGCAAGAAACGGCCTGTTAATAGCAAAACTTGCCCTTACTTTGACGAATTGGACAATCTGTATAGAAACGGGTCCTTGGAGAGAAATGGAAATGCATTGAGCAATACCAACAATGTCTCCATAAGGGAAGAAAAGGAGCAGGGTGAAATTTGATGATCATAAATATGGCCTATGTAAAATTTTCAGTACTCATTATTACTTGGTCGTTTTTCTTTCGAAATACCTTAATGAGCAACATTTTTAGATAATATGCCGAATTTTCAGTAACATTATTACTTGTATCGAATTTTTTACTGAATTGGTCAATTTTGTGAAGTAGACCAATTGTTTGCAGAAAGAACCGAACCCGTCTGCAGAAAGAATCAAAGTGAATATTTGCACAATATAGATATTTATTTGTCTCAGTATGTGTCTTTCTTAAGGTTTATTTCAATCATTGGTTCTTTATTTTTGTGTGACTGAAACATTCATTTTTTCAGAACTCCTAAATGAGTACAATGAAGCCTTAAAAGATGAAAACTGAAAACAAATCATGAACAAAGCAATGAGTGCATTAGTTAAATTAAAAAGGAATAAAACAAGAGAGTTTGTTGAGAGTCTAATGTAGCAAACAATAGTGTATGTGGGGATTGATTACGAGATGATTTCACCAGAAGAAATAAAATGAAAACGATCATTATTTTTCTTTCCTTGACAACCCACTTTGTCGAAAGTTACCCCACAACTTGGGGTTAAAAAAGTTTTTTAAGGAGAAGTTGCTGACTTAGTTTGATCCGGTCAAACACCATGATCTGGGTTTGAATCCCGATCTCTCCATCTATACATGTGGATTTCAATAGTTATTTGTCATTTTATCTGTAAAAAATAATAATAAGAGCAAAAAAAGAATTTGTGAAAAAACTCAACTATCGAGAACAAACCAATTCATATATGTCCTCGCGAGCTTAGCTCAGTTGGTAGGAACAATGCATGATATATGCAAGGTCCAGGGTTCAAACACCGGAAAAAAAACCAGTTCATACATAACTTATGCTTAGTAGATCAATGGGAGGGTAAAAAAAAGGTAAGAGCTCTTGACTATAAATTTGGCATGGAGTTCTATGGCCACTCTGGCTGCTTTGTTCTCATATGAATATGATAGTGGTCCAGTTAGTTTCATTTTGATTTTTGTGATTAATTAACTTTGCTTATATTTGTAAACTACGATTTATTTATACATAGATCGAAGTATTCATGTACTACATTTAACATACCTTCATTTATAAAAATTATTTATGTCAATACCATCCAATTATTTTCAAAAAACCACTATACACATTTGATGCTACAATGATTTTTATTATAAACAACAAAATTTCACGCAACTATCATATGAATTCCGTGTTGCCTTGCCAGGGTGCCACCTTGATTTAAGCATCTCAAATCTCAATTATAATCACATTATTTGTTCACGGGTTTTCCTAACATAATTATTTATAATTAACATTACATAATCCTATTTTCATAACACATATAAATCCCCTCTAAACTCTCTAATATTTCATCATTCAAATAAACACCAAGTACTAATTAGTATCCTAGCAATACTAATTAGTTTTGTGAAATGGCTTATAAGGTTAATGTTGCATTTTTCCTATGTCTCAATATTATTTTCTTCACTATGGTGAATTGCAACTATGTCCCTGAAATCCCAGTTCCAATCCCAGACCCAATATATGACCCTTCTCCAAAGGGTACATGTCCTATAAATGCACTTAAGTTAGGTGTGTGTGCAAATTTGTTGAACTTGGTCAAAGTTAAATTGGGGTCCCCACCAACACTCCCTTGTTGCTCACTCATTCAAGGTCTTGCTGATCTTGAAGCTGCTGCTTGCCTTTGCACTGCCCTTAAAGCAAAGGTCCTTGGTCTCCATCTTGATGTTCCTATTTCCTTGAGTGTTATTCTCAACAATTGTGGAAGGAACAACCGTGGTTTCCAGTGCACTTAGAATATCCACAATTTCATGTGTTGATGTCATATATATTTGTGTACTCATATTCACATGTTGGTTTTTTGGTTTTTGTTTGTTGCTTACGTGTTTTATCAATGCGATTTCTAGAGAAAATGGACTATGGTAATTTGGAGTTCAGCCAGAAGTAAGTAAATCCGATCGATGATTATTTCAGGCTTAATCTCCTAGTATATGTTTGCTTTATTTTTTATATAATTATTTGGTTCTTGCTTGCCATGTTTTTGAATTCTTACACTTTCACTATTGTACTTCTTTTAGATGGAAGATTATACATCTTCATCAGCTCGATTGTATTAAAGGTGTACTACAAATAAAATATTGTGATTCCTTAAGTCTCTATTTTAGATTAGTAAGCTTGTCAATTAGAAATTAGTAATTCTTACAAAAGAAAAAAATCAATCATATTGAAAAAGATGAACAGAAGAGATTATGAAAATGAAAATAAATAAATTATAATCTATAAATCAATTTGAAGTTGCGTAATGCTACATATAGCGAAAGTTTATCTCAAAAAGGGAAAAGCAAAGAATGCCTTGACTATAGTGGAAATCTCTCTTTTTCATCCCATCCCATCATTTTTTTTTCTTTTCTAAATGAAAATTCACTTGTGAAAAGACTTCATGATCACTTTGTAAGATCTAATAGCTTCGACATCAAAAATGAGAATATGTTAGACAAAACTAAACTTTACAAGGTCTATAACTGACTTGTAAAAAAAATAAAACGAAAGTGTCAATGTTTATTTATTTATAAATATTTTAAAAATAAGTTTGAAAATTAATATTGTTTAAAAACAAATGAAAGTTAATTTTTTAGGGGAGGTTAAGG
>Ga0099826_10002098_pt1 | contig 12620 bp, 9 predicted proteins | sample Mtrugardesep15_FD_76830 | JGI IMG/M metagenome (GOLD analysis project Ga0099826, IMG submission 76830) | Root nodule microbial communities of legume samples collected from California, USA - M. trunc garden sep15 | ecosystem: Host-associated > Plants > Roots > Nodule | place: USA: California...
CCCCCTGCTTTTGGTCCTGCGGGCACTGCATCTGGTGCTACCGGTGCCCCTACAATTTGTGCAACCAGCACCCCTGTTTTTTGTGTAACCAGCACCCCTGTTTATTTTGTAACCAACACACCTGTTTTTTTTGTAACCAGCACCCCTGCATTTGGTTCAACCTCAACCCCAGCTTTTGATTGCACAGGGAGTGCATTTGGCATGCCAAGCGCTCCTCTGTTTAGAGGTGAGGGAGCATTTGGGGCTTCAAGTAGTCATGCATTTGGTTCATCAAGCACACCTGCATTTGAGGCCTCCAGCTCTCCTGCTTTTGGTGCTTCTGCATTTGGTCAGTCTAGTTCTGCATTTGGTACCAGCAGCCCATTTAGGCGTACAACCTCAACCGTTGGAGGTCAGAGTTCTATCTATATTTGGTGATTTCAATAGTTTTTAGGATTTTATCTTCTTTCTAATATATCTATTTTCGAAACGCTAGGGACTTGAATAATTAATGTCGTTTTTTTATACATTAACATTCTTATGCCATTGTAATTGAGACTGATCTTTTCATATTGTCTCATACAGGATCACAGACCCCCGCTCCGGTTTTTGGAAATACTGGTATTGAGCAGTTGAGATTTCGAGGACAACGAGGTGGAAGTAGAGTAGCTAGTTACTCAGCTACAGTGGAAGCATATAGTGGACAGACTGGAAAGTTAGAGTCAATATCAGCCATGCCTGTTTACAAAGATAAAATTCATGAGGAGCTAAGATGGGAGGACTATCAATTGGGAGATAAAGGTGCATTCTTTATTAATTTTAAAAATTAAATAATTTGATAATTCTGCTGGCTTTTATTGGTGATGACTGATGATCTTGACTTAATTCAAATTTAGGTGCTCCTCCGTCAACTGGTATGCCAGACTTTAACTCATCTACAACACAGAGAAATGTATTTGGTCAATCATCAGCCAATCCTTTCCCTTGCACATCACCTAATTATATCCCATTTGCACCAAAGACATTTGGAACTTCAGCTTCTGCCTTCAGTTCACCACCATTTCCTTCTTCATCATTTCCTTCTTCAACATCATCAGCAGCAGCACCCTCTACTTTTGGCACACCCACACCTGCTCCATTTGGGGACAATTCTTCGTCACAGGCATTTAGGTCATCTACATCCCTGTTTAATACTGCTTCCCAAGGTACATCTTCACCATTTGGCACAAGCAGTTTTCGCAACACTCAACCATCCCAATTATTTAGCTCTGCAGCCCCTACAAATGCACAGTCTGCTTTTGCTTTCGGTCCAAATACCGCTCCCTTTAGGCAGACTGCTGCTTTAAGTCAATCAAGCTTGTTCAGTTTACCTCCATCTGGGCTTGTTGGAAACATTTACTCAAGCGGTGCATCGCTCTCATCTAATGATCCAACAGGTTTTGGTCAAACAGCGGTGAGTAGTTTTGATAATGCTTTTCACTTTTAATTTTGTTTTCCATTAAAGATCACGGTGTGGTTATGATCCAAGATACAATGTAGTTAATGTTTGGGATTTACTTCCCAAACCTGTTAAGCTTTTTACAAAACCAGATGTCATTGTTCTATAGGAATTACATATAAATGATCAATTAAAGATTCCTACGACATCCACCACCTCCACCAAGCCCAAGCATGTTAGGCAGGGTTATTTGTGATGATAAATAAATTTCAGTGAAGTACAACTATCCCTCCTACTAGTGGTTAAATATTAAACAAGCCGTTGTAAACTAAAAAAATGAAAATTGTTTGTATGAAATATGATTGTATCATTTAAACATTAAAAATGCAATTTGCATCCTATGCAGCATCATACGTTAAATCGGGTATTGTTTATGTTGGAAGATATAAAACCATACTTTTGTCACTGTCCAATAGTCTGAGCTTTTGGGAGGGTTGATCCTGACAAGGTATCAGTCTTCACTACGAAGTGATCATAAATTTGGCCCTTGCTACCCCATTCCTTATAAATAAACATTAAATTTGGGTGGCTAAGTGTGTATGTATAAACCATTCCGATGTCTATACCTAGATGACTAATCTATTGAGTATCCTTTTGAGTTGATTCTTTGAAGTTTATGTACTGCATTATAGGAAAACATTAGTTGTGAGAATGTCTCAACTTGATTAATCTATCTCACCTGTAGATCTGGCCTAGAGCACTATATGATTAGATCTGCACGTTTCACCTTCTTTGAATTATTGGTGTTAATGGTATTTGAACTCAGCATAATTGGAGATACTTCCTAATAATTGATTTACTTGTATGTATATATTTATGATTTTGTGATTAAACTTAGCATATTTGTTTGTTACTTCGTTCAGTACTTTGCCCATTTTTAAGTTCCTTTGTTTTCTGCATCCATCATACATTTCTCCATGCCTCCTCCAGTTTGCACTACATTTTCATTTTCTAATGTACTTTTTGATTTGTTTACCTGCAGCCATCAGTGTCAACACCATTCCAATTTGCACAACCTGCTCAGTCAAGTGGCACTTTTTCCTTTAGCAACTTTGCCCAGACACAACCTGGTTAGTTCAATAATTTAGCTATGGGTGCTCTATTTTTTTTGTTTTCATGCAATGATCGAAGGATTGATGTTTCAAATTGACTGTTTTATTTTGATGCATTAAATAGCTGGTGCAAGTAGCTCGGATGGAACTCCAGGCATGTTTGGTCAGAATAATGTCGGACTTCAGTAAGCTACTATTATGTTATTTCTTGGTTTCATGCACTAGTTTATATTTCTGATCTTTTTCGGGGTGACCAAGGGACAGTGACTTTTTCTCGTACCGTCGTACTCGTGCATGCCACTATCATTTTATCTCTTTTCTTTTGGAAATAGATTGTCACTTTTTTTTTTTTAACGAGGTTTGACAAAAAAAATCAATTAAAAGTCTTTTTGTTGCCTGGATGTTTTTTGTTTGACAGGGCTATTCCTCAAAGTTCTATGGTTGCACAAGCAGCACCCATTACAGACCCATTTGGAACACTTCCTGCTTTGCCTCAGATGTCAATTGGTCAAGTTGGAACCACTCCTTCCGTTCAATATGGAATCTCTGACATGCATGTAAACGATGTTTCTTGATTTTAACTTCTGATTCTGTTGACTCTTTATGCTGGTTTTATACTTTAACTTGAGTTCATCCTTATTTGATTTATCAAATCAATGCAAACTATGATCAACATTTGTGGGTCGTTTTACATTTTATGAAAGCTAATAATTTTAAACCTGAACACTTCATTCAATACTCGTATTGCACAGTCAGGATTTGGAGGTCAACGGGGTGGAAGTAGAATAGCTATTTACTCGGCTACAGCGGAAGCGGATAGTGGTGCCTATGGACAGACGGAAAAGTTGGCGTCAATATCAGCCATGCCTGTTTACAAAGATAAAGGTGCATCAATTGGGAGATAAATGTGCATTCTTTATTAATTTTAAAAATTAAATAATTTGATAATTTTAAAGTTTAAACTTACATGTATTTGAAGCATGATTTAAAGTTTTAATTATCTTACTTGTGAGCTATGCTTACGAATTTAAAACTACTCAAGTACTTCAAGTGATTTAAGGTTTTCTTTGTCTTACTAATGTTATTTTATATTCATATATATAAGTTTTATGAACTTTGTATAATCTTATTACTGTTGTTACAATTCCATGATTTACGATTTTACTTCCCATCAATTTTGCATAAAATCTCGATTTGAACGACCTTGGCCTTGCTATCAGTAGACAGTCTTCATTGGAACTTCTGAAACCAGTTTATTATTGGTTGTGTCATGTGATGTGTGAGAAGCACAATATTTTAAAGAAATGAAACAACAGTTTTCATACACATGGATATTTTGTAGTGCTTATCCAATGCATTTATGAAGGATTTGCAAAAACAACTGTCAAGCTTTGCTAAATCTGAATTTATCATTATTGTATTTTCTTTCTTCTCTAATGAAGATTTCATGTGAATTTGTGTGTGTCTATGTATCCTGCTTATAGATTTGTTTCCCCCCTTCCCCCACCTCCACAGTCCACCCCTAAGTTGTTTTCATTTACATGTCAGTATATTGATATCATTCGAACCACAGATTAATACAAAATCCCATGTGGAATGCTTAGGAACAAGAACAGTACGAAAGAATGTGATTTCTTTCAGCTATATGTATTCTCTATTCAATTTTAATTTACATTTCTTTTTGAAGACCTAAAGATTACATAACAACTGAGATTTGTATTAGCTAGTTTATGTCGTCCTTCTTTCATTATTATCTAATAATGGTAATCATTAGCATCTTTTGGCTTACTTTTCTGCCTTTGTTATTGTTGTTATATTATTATACCAGTGCTTGGTCAGAAGCCTGCTCTTGGAGGTTTTGGCTCTACTCCTACTCAAACAAGTCCATTTGGAAGTGCCACCCAACCATCACAACCATCATTTGGAAGTAGCATCCAACAGTTGCAACAAGAATTTGGAAGCAGCATTTTTAGTTCCGGCTCAACACCTTTTGGCGCTTCATCCCAGCCAGCATTTGGTTCGACAGGACCTGCATTTGGTGCTACTAGCACCCCTGCGTCTGGTGCAACCATCACCCCTGCCTTTGGTGCACCCAACCCCAGCTTTTGACTGTTGCATGATTCTATAGACACGAATGATTGATTTTGGTTAAACATAGATGTGGGAGAGCGCTATATTATTTATGTTTGTGAAAGATCATAACGTTTGTTTATATTATTTACGTTTTTTTAAAAGTGTGATAGCGAGAAAGAGTTCGGAAGTTGACACACAATTGTTGTTTTTAGTTGATATTGTTTTATAATTGTGCCATTGTCCCTTCAAACATACTTTGCAAGTACTCTTTTGTCTTATACTAAAATGCAAGATTTCAGGTTCTCCATTTTTTAACATTAAAGATGTGTGAGGCGGTGATTAAACTACTTAACAAAATAAGATGGAGCTTGTTGAGGTCCAGCCAATAGTAGCACACAGTACTACATTGTGTGTAGAGATGTTGAATTTTCTTATCCTACATGCACATAGGATCATGGCATGTGGTGCTTAATTTCTACATGTGCCACGATAAATGGAAAAGGGAAAAGGGTTAATAGTGTTTTATCCTTATTAAGATAGATCATTTTTGGATTTGCCCTTTATAATTTTTTTTTGGATTCGGTCCTTGTAAAATATATTTTTATTGGTTTTGGACCTTTATTGCAAATTTTTTCCCCTGTTATTTGAGAAAATTTCAGTTTTTCCCTTTGCCACATCATTGATTTTGTACAGTCAGATGGCCTAGGGGAGTATTCTAAAACAAATATTTTTTACAAGGACCGAATCCAAAAAAAAAATATATAGGGAACAAACCCGAAAATTACCTATATTACAGGGGGTAAAGCAGGGTGCAACAATGTTTGAAAGTGAGAACCAAGCATTTAATGCTCGTGGTTCAAATCCATGTATAAATAGAGGAAGAACTTCAGCAACGAAACACATCACAACACAATCCTCACTCAAAGAGAGTTGAGAGAAAAATAGAGAGTTCCTCATTTGTGAGAGAAAATATAGAGAGCCTCGGTAAGTGTTCTAAGAGAAAAATATAGTGAGCCAATTTATGAGAGTTATATCTACAAATTAATATATATAATTAGATCCGCCTGAGGGTGAAGATTTGTATTCCTATTATTATTATAGTGGAGATTCAAGAGGCGTAGGTCCCGTGGTTTTTCCTTACTCATATTAAGAAGGTTTTCCACGCTAAAATTTTGTTGTGTGTCGTTTTACGTTTCCGTTAAAGTGCCTATGTTGAATTCACAGAGGAGGGAAATTATGCAGGCATTTCTCAACAGTGGTATTAGAGCACTCGTTGCTCTGAGACTCTGAGGTATCGTATCTGCAAGATAATTCTTAATATGCTCTATGGCTACAACATTGTTTGATATTCAACATCAGAAAATAAATGTTCTTGTCGCTAGAAATAAAGTGAGGTAGTTATATATTGCATGTCTAGGAAATTTATGGCGAGGAAAGATTTGGTATTTAAGTGTGTCTTTTGACCCACCTCTCTTACCTGAGAACTTTCCTAGTGCACTATTCATAGACTCATATTTACTCATGTATATGATACTAGTCACATTGATTAAAGAAATTATTTCATATGTAACTCAAGATGGAAGGTTCAATCAGCCACGATGGTGATATAAACAGTCGGTAACTGTATATATTGGAAGCCAATGATGGAAGACCATTTGTATTGCAAAGACTTTCATGAGCCAATCACCCAAAAGGATAAACTCGAGAATAAGACTGATATGGAATGGGAGACGGAGAACCGAAAATCAGTGGCTATGATCCAAAAATACATTGATCGAAGCTTGCTCGAGCATGTATCAACTTATACTAATGTGTATGGGTTATGGACAAAGCTTGAATCGTTGATTCAAAAGAAGACGTCCAAAAATAAAGCACACCTTGTTAGACGACTGATGAAGTTTGAGTACTCACACAGTCATAACATGATCGAACGTCTAAATATCTTCAAAGGTATTGTAAATCAATTGACGAAAACAGAAATGAAGATAGATGACGAGTTGCAAACACTTCTACTTCTCAGTTCCTTACCTGAGAGTTGGGACACTCTAGTTGTCACTCTCAACAATTCTACTCCTGATGAAAAATTTAGCATGGATTCAGTTACTGATTGCTTGTTAAATAAAGAGTCAAGACAAAGGGAAAAAGGCTTAAACAATCAGTTCAAAGCCAACATCGTTGACAATAGAGAAATGAGCAAGAACCGTGAAAAAAGTGGTCATGAAAAATCATGAGGAAGATCAAAGACTCGTACTAAACTAAGTTGTTATTATCGTGGCAAACGGGGCCATAGAAAGTTTGAGTGCAAATTCTTTAAGAGAGATCAGCAAGCTGCAATGATCCATCCTGATCAAATCGATCTAAAAAAGAAAGAAGATGGAACCACGACAACAATCGTAGCAACTAACAAGAATTTCTTTCTCGGTGAAGATGAAAGCTATTTAAATGTAACAATTTTTTTTAGATTTTTATTTTTGTTTTCAATCATGATGCTTATGTGTTTTTCTTTATCTAAAAGTTTCTCATTTTATTCTCTTCGTATAGTAGGATATATTGGCTCACGTGTTTTTCTCTATCTAAAAGTTTCTCATTTTATTCTCTTTGTAGAGTAGGATATGTCTAATAGGTTTTTTTTTTATCTACTTTGCTCTTCGTTGCATACTTTTTCCCATCTAACCTTTTAGTTAGGCCGTTTCAATAAATTTATATCTAGTGAACGATCATTTGCATATCTCTCTTTTCCTTAAAAAAAAAAAATCATTTGCATATCTCTCCAAGTACATATAATGATTTTTTTTAACAATGGAATTGTTACGATGGGCCGATGGTGTTAACTTCTTTGCAATGACGGGCACGTTTGTTTTATTTATTTTTTTAAAAATAGATTTTTATTTGTATTTATATATTTTAATTTATTTAAAAATAACATAAGTTATTTCAAATTCATTTGTTTTTTTACAAATATAAACGATATTCATTCATTTAAATTGATAGAGTACATCGATACAATATAAATTCAAAGTCGCTAAGAACAAAAATGATGAATCACCGAACAAACTCACAACATTTATGTTAATAGTATAAAACGGCAGAGTACATATGTCTACAAATATGACTATATCTAAGCCACTGAAATACTCATGTTTTCGGATCTGCAACGTTGACGACGCAAATATCATTTATTGAACTATACTTGAGCAAATATAATATTTCAACCTGAATCAAATAAGTACCGCACTATGATAGGAAATCAAAAACACAATGCACAAAGATGAAAAGTCAAAATAAACAAAGTCGTGCTAGACGACGAAATAAAAAAATAAATAAAAGAAAACTAAAAATATGTGAAAATAACTTATTTAACTAAGAGAGAAAGAAAAACAACTCGAATGAATGATTTTGGTCAAATTTGACTATAAATCGCCCCTCTTTGGTGGATCATGGGGAAAAAGTTATAACGGATGAGGTTTGAGAAAGGAAGAAGAGAGAGAAACAAAATAGTTAATTTTACATAATAAAAATCAAATATTCTTCAAAAAGACATATTAATGACGTCCGGTCCTGGTCACCTGATTCAGTAGTAAGTTATACCATTATAGGGGCATATCACTCACTTTTGATTGAGTTGGCTAACATGTCTAATGCACCATCAGCTTCTGCGCCTATTATTCGTCGTAAATTGTCTACGAAGGACAATTTATTTCAAAGAAGGATCATTCAGGGAGATGCTCAATTATGTGTTTATGGTTGTGGGTTGATTGAATCGGCGGATCACCTATTCTTGCACTGTGATGTGTTCAGTTAGGTTTGACAACTTTTTCGCCATTGGTTAGGTGGTTCTTCAGTAAACCCCTTAACCATCTCGTATCATTATCTTCAGTTCGGTATTTCTCCATGTCTCGTTAAATCCCGATGCTCTTTTTATGCATTTAATCTGGTTTGTAAGTACTTGGGTAATTTGGAAGGAAAAGAAAACTAGAATATTTCGTGCAAAAGAAAACACTCGCATCAGTTTCTGGAAAATATCAAGCTCCTTTCCTTTTCGTGGTTTAAAGCTTATTTTGTTTCCTTTTATTATAAATTCCATGAATGGTGTTATAGCCCTTGTGTCGGAGGGATAATCACGTGGATTTAATATATTCCATTTTGATTTTTTCAAAAAAAATGTTATTCTACGAAAAAATTATAACAAGATGATAAACTTTTTATAAATTTTTATTTTAAGATAAGTTACACAAACAAATTTTTCATTTGAAACATTTTTTAAAAAAATGTGTTAAAAAATTTCTAACAAACAATAAAAATCTATTTTAAAAAAAATTATAACAAACTGGCCAAAATCGTATTAATTATTACAACCTATTTTAAGTTTTGACGTAAAAAATAAGCAGATTATTAAAAACCGTTGTGACTTAAAAAACAAGCGGAAGGTAAAAAAAAAAAGCTCCGATTTCACGCTATAGAAAGAAGTATATATACAACAACAACATTTTATAATCGCTTAAATTGAATTAATTTTAAAAGCGTAGTTAGAGTTTGCGAAAACAGTATCGTCAATTGAGAAAACGCTTCTCTCTGCATTCTCTTTACCCTAATCTCTACTCGCAGATCTATCTTCCCCAATTTCACTGTAAGCTTTTCTTTCCTTTTCATTTTCTTTCAATTAATCGATTATCATCGTTTTCATTTTCATCGTTTAATTCAACTTTTTTTTATTTTTATATATATAATTTATTCATTGATTCGTATTATTATAATGTCGATGATTAATCTGTTATAATCTTAGGTCTAGCTGTGATTTTCGTGTTCCGTTCTTACGTAATTTGATATATGTTGTTGTTGATTGCAGTTGGGGATTATCTAGGTTTCACTTTATTTGGAAAGTTGTAAGCATGTTTGGTTCAACAAATCGTAAGTATTTTTTAACCTAATCGATTTTATTATCCTTAATTTGAAATTTTTTGTTTCATTATTATTATATTTTTAGGGTTGATTGTTTATTGATTATGATTTTTTTTTATAGATAAATGTTAAAAGTTAGTAGTTGTGTTTGTTACCGGGATCGAACCGGGGAGTTAGCTCTTATAACTCTTTAAATGTCCCTTAGCTCACCAGCCGAGCTACCTACGTGGGACTAAATATGCTGTTGTCATTATTAGTGTTATTGTTACTTTAATAAAGTACTTATTGATTAATATATGGAATTTTTTTAACAGCATTCGGGCAGTCATCGAGCCCGTTCGGCTCGTCTCAATCCGTGTTCGGGCAGCAGAATAACACAAATAACAATCCTTTTGCACCTAAGCCATTTGGGAGTCCAACTCCATTTGGATCGCAGCAATCGGGTAATTCCGTGTTTGGTGGTACTTCCACAGGTGTATTTGGCGCAGCTCAGACATCGTCTCCGTTTTCTTCAAATACTTTCGGCGCTTCATCTTCTCCAGCTTTTGGTACTTCAATGCCAGCATTTGGGGCATCTTCAACTCCGGCTTTTGGTAATTCCTCATCGTCATTTGGTGGTAGGCTTTTCTATGGAATCTTATTGAATATATATTTTTTCATTTATTAATTGTCTTGCTCATGGTTTTTAAAATCCCGATTTGAATCATAAAAACTCTTGATTTTCCGATCCTGCTTGCCCTCAGCAATTAAGAGTATAAACAGAATCATATTTTGGTGGAAAATGCTGGAATCACCCCTGTTAATCGTTGAATTGTATAATCTATGATCTTCAAAATGTTTCTGCAATTAAACTTATTAATAATTTTAAACTTATGAGTATTCAAAGCGTGATTTAATGTTTTAATCATCTTACTTGCGTGCTATGCTTACGAATTTATAAGTACACAAGTACTTCATGTGATTTAAGGTTTTCGTTGTCTTACTAATGCTATTTTATATGCATATATATAAATTTTATGAACTTTGTATAATCTTATGATTATTGTTACAATTCCATGATTTACGATTTTACTATCCCTTGATTTTGCATAAAATCTCGATTGTACCAACCTTGGTCTTGCTATCAGTAGACTGTCTTCGTTGGAGCTTTTGAAACCAGTTTATTGTTGGTAGTGTCATGTGATTTTAACAACTGAGATTCGTATTAGCTAGTTTATGCCTCCTTTCATTATCTAATAATGGTAATCATTAGCATCTTTTGGCTTACTTGTCTGCCTTTTTTTATTGTTTTTATATTATTATATTTTGCAGTTTTCTAATTCTAACTTAGATCCAACTTTTATCCTTTATAGGGTCATCAGTGTTTGGTCAGAAGCCTGCTTTTGGAGGTTTTGGCTCTACTCCTACTCAAACAAGTCCATTTGGAAGTGCCACCCAACCATCACAACCAGCATTTGGAAGTAACACCCAACAGTCGCAACCAGCATTTGGAAGCAGCATATTTGGTTCCTCAACACCTGCATTTGGTTCATCACAGCCAGCATTTGGTTCGACAGGCACTCCTGGATTTGGTGCCACGAGTACTCCTGCATTTGGTGCTACCAGCACTCCTGCATTTGGTGCTACGAGCACCCCTGCGTTTGGTGCAACCAGCACCCCTGCTTTTGGTGCACCCAGCACCCCAGCTTTTGGGGCAACCAGCACCCCTGCATTTGGTTCAACTTCAACCTCAGCTTTTGGCAACACAGGAGGTGCATTTGGCATGTCAAATACTAATGTGTTTGGAGGTGGGGGGGGATTTGGGGCTTCAAGCAGTCCTGTATTTGGTTCATCAAGCACACCTGCATTTGGGGCCTCCAGCTCTCCTGCTTTTGGTGCTTCTAGTTCCCCAGGTTTTAGTTTTGGTTCCACCACTCCGGCTTTTGGTCAGTCTAGTTCTGCATTTGGCACCAGCAGCCCATTTGGGAGTACGACCTCTGCTTTTGGGGGTCAGAGTTCTGCATTTGGTGAGTTCAATAGTTTTTAGAATTTTATCTCCTCTGTGATATGTCATTTTTTAAGATGCAAGGGACTTGAATAATTATGTTTTTTTTTTGTATCTTATACCATTGTAATTGAGTGATGTTTTCGTATTTTCTTATGCAGGATCACAGACTCCCACTCAAGCATTTGGAAGTACTGGTATTGGGCAGTCAGGATTTGGAGGTCAACGGGGTGGAAGTAGAATAGCTAGTTACTCAGCTACAGTGGAAGCAGATAGTGGCACCTCTGGACAGACTGCAAAGTTGGAGTCAATATCAGCCATGGCTGTTTACAAAGATAAAAGCCATGAGGAGCTAAGATGGGAGGACTATCAATTGGGAGATAAAGGTGCATTCTTTATTAATTTTAACAATTAAATAATTTGATAATTCTGCTGGCTTTTATTCGTGATGACTGATGACCTTGACTTAATTCAAATTTAGGTGGACCACATGCCTCTGCTCCTCCGTCAACTGGTATGCCAGGCTTTAATTCATCCACAACACAGACAAATGTATTTGGTCAATCATCAGCCAATCCAGCCAATCCTTTCTCTAGTAGCACAACACCTAATTCTAACCCATTTGCACAAAAGACATTTGGAGCTTCAGCTCCTGCCTTCAGTTCACCGGCATTTCCTTCTTCATCATCATCCGCAGCAGCACCCTCTATTTTTGGTACACCCGCACCTGCTCCGTTTGGGGCCAACTCTTCGTCACAGCCAGTTGGGTCATCTACATCCCTGTTTGGTGGTCAAGGCACGTCTTCCCAATTTAGTACAAACATTTTTGGCAACACCCAGCCAAGCCTATTTAACACTTCAGCCCCTACAAATGCACAGTCTGGTTTTGGTCAGAATACCTCCCAATTTGGGCAAACTGGTGCTTTTAATCAACCAAGCATGTTCAATCAACCTTCATCTGGAAGTCTTTTCTCAAGCAGCCCATCACTCACATCTAATGCTCCGACAGGTTTTGGACAAGCAGCGGTGAGTAGTTTCATAATGCTTTTCACTTTTAATTTTGTTTTCCATTAAAGATCACAGTTAGTTTATGATCCAAGATAAGATGGAGTCAATACTTGAGACTTACTTCACA
>Ga0099826_10002099_pt1 | contig 12617 bp, 4 predicted proteins | sample Mtrugardesep15_FD_76830 | JGI IMG/M metagenome (GOLD analysis project Ga0099826, IMG submission 76830) | Root nodule microbial communities of legume samples collected from California, USA - M. trunc garden sep15 | ecosystem: Host-associated > Plants > Roots > Nodule | place: USA: California...
CAAATTACAAGATGGTAAACCTAAATTTTCTCAAATTACAGGGGGTGAAATTTTCCATGAAGGTCTAAAACCAAAAAATCTTCAAATTACAAGGATGAAATTCAAAACAAATATTTTACAAGGGTGAAAACCGGAAATGACCTATATTACAGGGGGTAAAGCACTATTAACCCAATAAAATAAAAAGGGTTAATAGTGTTTTACCTCATGTATTATAGGTCATTTCTAGCTTTCCACCCTGTAATTTTTTTTTGTCCATGTAATTTGAAGATTTTTTTGGTTTTGGACCTTCATGGCAAATTTCACCCCATGTAATTTGAGAAAATTTGGATTTACCCCTCTGTGATTTGAGCAAATTTCGGTTTGCCCCTTGTTAATTTGAGCAAATTTTGGTTTACTCCCTGTCATATCATCAATTTTGTACTGTCAAAATTCATGAACGAAAACTAGGTGGAAAATCGAAAACTAAAAAAAAAAAAATTTACAAGGTGGAAAATCGAAAATAACATATATTACAGGAGAGTAAAACACTATTATCCCAAATAAAAAAATTAGGCATGCACCACACAATGCAAAGATATATTAGTGATAACTAGGTGCCTTTATAGGAGCTAAGAGTTTTTTTTTTTATAAGAAGAAATGGGGCATCAAGAGATTACCGAAACATCCCAACTAAGTTGGCAACAACTGTACTCCATCCGCAACCACCTATTATATATATTATTAAAAAAAGAAGAGAATAGTATGTACAAGAAGGGGGATTAGGCTAAAACCCTCCGAGAAAATAAGCGGACAACCAAATACTAATGCAACCTTAATTTGGAGGGGCTAGGAGGAGGGCCCATAGAATAGGTTTGATATCCGGTTGCCTTAGCAATTTTCATCCTCTGACATTTAGTAAGGTAAGGTGTGTAAGGAACATCTGCATCTTTACCCGCAATTACTAAATGCTCAACAAGGTCAATTTCACGTCGCAAGTTAGGATCCATTGTGACAGTTTGCTGTGTGGGATGACTTGACACCGCCTCAATATCCAAGGCATTATTCACGGGCTCCAAGATTGGCTGCTGGGCCGGGGTGAATTCACGAGGTGATGGCCTAAGAACTTCATCCGTAACATTTTCCAGAGGCATACGAAAAGAAGTATCACATATTTACCCTGCACCATATTTTCATTTGACTCGTGATTCTCAGGCACCTGCACGTGTTGCTCGACATGTGCCTCAGCTTGGAATGATGTAGCCTTCTTATTTGATGTCTCATGGCTTGGTGGCTCGGCACTTGCAGCCACAATAGCAATGGTGTGATCTTTTGGTGGCTGAAAAACATTTGATGAGCCAATCCCCAAAGGATTATTCTTGGCTTTCCATGCTTTGGAATTTGGTTTTTGAGCATGTTTCGGTTTTTTACCTTTATCAACAACTTTCTCCACATTCTGAACCGGGTGTAGTCCACGACATGAAGTTATGTTATAACCAATATTGTTACAATGACAGCAGAACTCCGGCAACCATTCATATGATACTTCATTCGGAAAAGAAAATCCGTCCCTCTCAACTAAAATCTCATAAAAAAATCCACTTTGACAAATCCATATCTACTAAAACCCATGCATAATGTCCGAAAACACGATTTTGGGTAGCGCTATCAATGATTAATGGTGTTCCGACTGCACTAGCAATTTCACGAAGCCTTTTTCCATCCAATACTCTTGTGGCATCTCATGGGTACGTAGCCAAACCTAAGCATGTGTCTGCGTCTGAGTATTAGTGTTAAAATCCTTCGTCCCCTCGAAAAGACGCAGCATCCCCAACCTCAAGTTAACCGTCCCTAAAGACCAAACTGTTTGCAGCTCCTCATTTTTAGCAAAACAAAACTCATATTATCCACGCCATAGAGAAATCAAACGCCACTGTTCTATTGTTTTCCAAAGTTTCTACAACTTATAAAAAATGCTTATCCTCCTCATTCAATACAAGTCTGCCCTGAAGATCAAATTTACATATTTCCAACCCTTTGACATATGTTTTGATCTTAATTGAAAGAGTCTCCCCACTGATAGAAGGAGTGGGAAGCGATTCAGCAGAGATGATTTGACAGCGTGTGCAAAAGATTGGTTCTGTGATGGAAGGAGCACCGGTGAGGAAGGACCCTGCACCTTCTGACGGAGCCGACTGGCCTTATAGTTCTGCTAGCCCCAATCTTACGATGGAATTGAATATTCCACTTTTTCTAGCGGATTGTGGAAAGCACAACAGCAATTTACTATTAAATGAATGAAAAAATTGAAAGCAAAAGCAATTATCAATTGCACGATCTATTTGAAATTGACAACATGAGGTGGCGGCTCTTTGCTAGTGGTTGTGCCCTAGCAGAGCGAAACCCCCCGTCATACATTTCCTTCCGTTAAGAGCATAAGTAATCGAAGAAAACCAAGAAAAAACATGCAAGGAAGAAATATACGATACCTTTCTTTTCTTAACAGCAAGATTGATCCAGACAAAGGCCATATATAGGCAAAACATGTAACATCCTATTTAGCGACGTTAAATATTAAATAATAAGAAATTATATAATAAAAAAGATATTATAAAACTCGACATTATATCAGAAAGTGATAATAACAAAATTTCCTTTAAAATAAATCTACTGTAGAAGAAGAAAATCATTCATTAATCACATTAATAAATTCATAATTGCTTTCCAACAATCCTAAATAGATAATAACAAAGTTTTCAAGATTCAACTCAAAATGTAATTAAAAATTAAATCGTCAATCCCAACCCGAGTGTTACAATATCCAAATAGCAGAACAAAACGGAGCGCATTCCCTCATCTTCACCTTCTAAAACATCCCACAACTACTCTCATCAACCTGGTTATCTGTAATCAAAGTACAACCACCATGTGGATAATAACACAACAATATAAGGGTGAGAAATCCTACCATGACATAATAATAGGGAAAAACATGCACATTAAATAAATATCAAGATAATATAATCTCTATTATCTCATCATCTCAACAATCATCATGTATAATCTCTCCATTTCACACATCATAAACATCAATATATACATGTATATGGACTTTCCTAACGACCTATATGAATGTGGTACCACACCTATCAACACTAAGTTGTCAGAGATATGTTACTGGATTTTTCAACACCAATTTGCCAGAGATATGTTACTGGACTTTTCAACACCAAATCAACACCATTTTTCCTAGACTCAATCTATTATGCATGCATGAGGACTGACTCATCAAGTAAAACACATCAGCACATCATCAACATATCATTCATAATGCACGACTACTCTGACCATACACAACACCACAACAGAAACAAGAACATCACTATAGTTCAACATCACCACTTCCGTCACGAATTATGAATATATCTCATCCACGCATCATTGTATTTTCTACCCTTCAGCATGTATAATCCAACACCACTCACAACACCAAATATTTATCAAACATCATCAACATCACTACCATGATTACTTTTAACATTCACCAGTTTCCTTATCTCTACTCTCTATATACCGTTTATACCACCACCATATCACTTCATTAATCCCACACTTACGTGTGACTCATTTCTACATCTACGTCCCTCTATTTTATTTTATTAATCATCTTATAGACATACTATGTTCTCGCATCTCTTTTAGGCTCTCTATATACATTCTCTCTAATATCATACCTTATTCCTCATTTTTAGTCTCAAGATGTATTCTTATTCATTACCAGTACATATAAAGTCTCCTCTCTATACAACTAGGTTCTTCCCCACCATTGTCATTAACTCTTCGTACTTATTCTTTCCATTAAAGTGACTTTATATCTTATTTCCTCGTTCTCACATTCGTCATCATCTATACATCGATCATTCTCATAACCTTAACTTCGTTATACTATAAAGTTATTATCTCATCTTATCGTTTCGCTAAGACTTCATTATAATTTAAGGAGTTTTTCTCTCGATATCGGTCGTTATTATTATTATTATCGTCAAACATTATAACTATTACCTCTTATCTTCCTTCCTATTCATCTTTCTCTCTTCTAATCGATTCCCATCTTATTCAATATTACCATCATTCCTATTATCTTTCATTAATAAATACACAACTCCTTATCTTCCTTTACTTTTCGTCTTAACGACCCTCTCGTCGCCTACGATCATCTAAATTCGACTTCTATAATCTTTATTTATTTTACACCTTATACGTTCTTATGTAACATTCATCTTGACTCCTTTACTCTTCAACTTAGTAATATTCCTAAACTCATTAGTGGTTTAAGGAGTTTAGGTTTAACTTTATCAGTTACCCGGAAAGCACCTACTTCATATCCTCTCTCATCATCGTCACATTAAATTCTTTATCTCTTTCATATGTTATACTCTCTTATTCGACTTATCACACTAGACCCTTTAAATATCTCAAGGGATCACTCTCGTCATCACCACTCCGTTGTGCACTACCTATCTATATCTCTTCTACTTCTCCAAATACTTAAACTACTTCACCTTTTTGGACTCGTCTCTATTCGACCTCGCTATTTACACCGTTATGATCTCGTCACATCATTCATGAGGAACTCGACATTCATCCTTACCGCGACTGGCTTCTCTCACCATCCCTTTATTTAACCTACTCTTCTCTATCATCAGTTACTTACACCTCATCGTATATTTATCATTACCTTTTACCTTGCCTCTTCTTCTGTTCAACCTAACAACTTTTCTACATTCTCGCTTTTCATATATACTCATCGCTATATTTATCCTTTAATCTGATTTACTTTTATTTTTATCATGAGTTCATGAATTAACCTCTTACAACTCTCTCTACTTTATCTTTAAGTCTTTCATAAGCATAATTTATTACGTCGTTCATCATCGTCATATAACATTTATACTATCATCATACCTCATCACATTACAACATTAACATCTCTTTCAAAGATTAACATCATATCTAGATATCATATATATAGTTTACGTCTTCATTATTTCAACGTCATGTTTAGAACACACATCCATCATTAGGTGTATCTCCATTTTCTACATCTTTTTCCCTAGTGACGGGTCTTAACCTTCGCTGTCAGTCTTAAGATATTTTTCACTCCATTCGTCATTCCTCATATTGTTTTCCCCCTATTATTTTAGGCTCATTAAGTTTAGGTTCCTATCTTCATATATAGTTTCATCGTTATTATCTTCTATTGTCTTATGCCACTATCACCAGTTCATGTTTTAGACTCGTCATTCCCTTAAGGTAATCAGATCTATTTATGCCTAAACACACTTCCTCATTTAGATATATAGTCTAGTGATCCTTACTTTTACCTTTCACGTTAATACCTTCCTTCAACTCACTATTACTTTCTAGGATGTTTTAAGGTCTATTGAAATGATTGTGCTGAAGTTCCATAAAAAATGCAGCATGACCCATCATGGTAATTCAATCATAACTCAAGTTGTAGAAGTCTAAAAGGATACGATTCTTGAAGACATCTAAGTTTGAATCGATTCACATTTATATGAATCGATTCAATCAAGTCAGAGACTTTTGGTGATATGATTCATGGAGTCCATCAGTCGATTCAAAATCCCAGATGAAGATTCATACAATTCACAGTTATTTGAATAGATTAAGAGGCCTGAAAAAAAGAGTTTCCAGCCTCAGGATCAACCCTAAGTCGTTCCAAACTCCCATTTTTGGACCCTTAACTTACCCAAGTCGTCCCTAAACATCACTCTATGATTAATCCTATTGTTTGGACATCAATACTCTCTTAACCTATCCAATTAAATGACAAGAATCAGTTATATATTTACTAGTTGTGTGACAAAGGATGCAACTTATTTTGTAAATCTAGCATTGCAAAAATGTAGTTATAATTTCAGACCTTGCCCTATATATTTACTAGTTGTGTGACAAAGGATCACTTATAACTTTACTAGCTGTGTGAAAAAGTATCACTTATATATGCTGACCTTAAAATTATAAATTTATAAAAACCATTGATTTCTTGGTCATCATTCAAATTAAAACCACACTTAAAAAAATTGGATGATATAAATTTCATAATTTTGCAACTCTAAATAAATAACCATACATGCATATCTCCCTTAACAAATCTAACACAACAAAAATATGATGATATAAATTATAAGGACGAAATCCAAAAAGAAAATTTTACAGTCAAAATCCATGAAGGTCCAAAACCAAAAAACTTCAAATTATAAGGACGAAATCCAAAAAGAAAATTTTACAGGGGGAAAACTAGAAATGACTTATATTACAGGGGGGTAAAACACTATTAACCCATAAATAAATAACCTTACATGCATCTCTCCCTTAACAAATCTAACACATCAAGCAAACTGTAAACCAATAAAATTAAAACATAGTACAAAAAATACCCAATCTCAAATCAACACTCTATTCACTTAAAATGTCATCAAGAATCTCCTCAAAGTCACAAAATAGCTTCAAGATCTAATGAAAGAGAGAAAAACCAAAACCTAACAAAAATAAAAACCTATATGTAACAGTGATTGAATAAAAACAAAAACCTAAAAAAATAGAAAAAAAAAGAATTGAAATTTCACTTTATTTCGGTGGGAGTCTCTTTCAACCACATGAAGATGATACAAGACAAAATAAACGGTCGAAACCAAACTAGTGATCTAATACCAAATACTTATCCGAGACCAACTCATGTTACCATCTTACATGTGATACACTTGTCTAATTATATGAGAGGACATCAAAATTTCTTGCGTAAGAAAACACTCATTTGTTTTCTGAATATGTCATGGATTGGTGCATACAGTTCTATGGACACTTGTTGTCTTGCATGCAATCCTTTTAGTTTTGCATTTACTACAGGGGGTGTTGGGTACCTGATTTGGTTTAGGCTATGAGTTAAGGAGTTGGCGTTCCTTAGTTCAAACCTAGACGAACGAATATATATTAATGTAAGTAGTAATATATGTCATTCATTTTTTTTACATCACTTTTAAATAGGAGTTCATAATATATTTTAATGAAATCCTATAAATAGGAGTTCATAATCTAACTACTAATTTTTCTTTCTTTAATAATACATCCTTAATCTTTCTTAAACGTGGTATGGAAACAACATTTTTATCAAAATATTTCTAACGTTCGTCTAGAAATCACTCTATAATCCAGCTGGGAACATATAGATTTTTATCCTCTTTCGATTATGAAGTTGTGCTTTACTTTGGTTTGAGTTGTTTTCAATCTCATGAGAATGATACAAGACCAAATAAATTGTCCAAACCAATTTGGACTTCATCGTCAAAATAAGATGAAAATCCATATTTTCCATGCCGGATTAGAGATTGATTTTCAGATGAACGATACAAATATTTTTGACGAAAAAAGTGTTGTTTTTGCTCCGCATTTAGACATATTAGAAATGGATTAGGGACTGATTTTTTGAAAAAGAAAAAAAAAATTAGTATTTACATTATGAACACCTATTTATAATTTCATAAAAATATATTATGAACTCATATTTATAGGAGATACAAAAAAAAAATTGAATGACATATATTACTAGTTAGAGTATTACATATTCATTCATCAAGGTTTGAAACCAGGACCACAAACTTCTTATCTCTTACCTCAAACGCCCCATCCCTTTATAAAATGCAAAACTATAATGATTACATGCAAGAAGACAAGTGTTAAAAGTACCAGTTACACGAAACCATGTGTTATTAAGAAAACACATAAAGACTTCTTATGCAAAAAAGTTTGTCATCTCACACAATAAGACAAGTGCATCGCATGCAAGACATTAACATTACTTGGCGTGGATCATTAATTGGTCACTAGTTGGGTTTTGACCATTTATTTTGTCTTGTCTCATTGAAATGTGGTTGGAAATTACTCCTATCCAAGTAAAGACAAACTTCCTCCTAAAAAAAAGATAAAAATCCACATATTCCGAACTTGATTAAAGACAAAATTTTAGATAAACGACAAAAAAAATGACGAAAAATGTTATTTTCGAATAGGATTTTAGACATATCTGAAACATCAACAACATTTTACTGATGAAATAGTAGAACACATAAGCATGGCAACAATACCATAAAAAACAATTATGCAGAAATAGTATAAGCAATTTGTAGTTACTTACACTAAAAATAGATTGCATAAAATAAGAATCACTAAAAGTTGAAGTAGAATAAGATATCACTAAAATTTGCCGAAACCAACAACATACACATAAAATGGATAAATCTAAAACACTCATTCAGTGGTAAACTCACCTTAGTCAAATTGAAGAAAAAAGCAAGAACTGACGAACACAAGCATCAATTAATGCTTACTAGCTGTGTGACAAAGGATCACTTATATATGTACTAGTTGTGTGATCTTAAACTTATAAAGTTATAAACCGTTGATTTCTTAGTCATCTTTCAAATTCAAGCCTCACCTGAAAAAATTGGATGATATAAATTTCATAATCTTGCAACTCTATAAATAAATAACCTTACATGAATCTCCCCTTACCTCCGGTAAATCTAGATGTGACAGTGATTGAACTAGAAATTAATTTTGGCCGAGCGTTTGACGGGTTTTGATAAGCGATTAAAGGGTTTTGAGAAGAAATTCGGTTGGAAAACAATTGAGGGGAAGGATGGGTGAGGAGAGATTCTACTTGTTGAGGCTAGGGATTGATGTTTTCATTTTTTTTTTGGTTGTGTGAGGGGTTTTTGTTGCATGAGAGAAAGAAAAAGGTGAAAAATTAAAAGTGGGTGACAAATATTGAGTGCATATATAATATCTTGTGAATGTTGAGGAAATTGGGCGCATTTTATCTCGGACTCTATACCATACAACCGACCTTGAAGAAGTCAAATGTTAAAAGAAGTACATGCACAAATCCAAGTGTTTTTCATGCAACAAGCCACGTGTCTCTCATGCAAGAAAGTTTGGATTATCAATTGCAAAATGGTAATATGTGACCAGAGTTTATATCATTATTCGAGTATTGATCAATTATTTTTGTCTATATCATTCTCATGAGGTTGGAAAAGACTCATAGTCAAGTCAAGTTCAACATCCTCATTAAAATTGGATTAAAATCCATATTTTCTTGAGGTGATTTTCTGACAAACGATAAATATATTTTAGGCGATAAAAATGTTGTTTCACCTTGCATTTTAGACAGATTAGAGACGGATTAGGGACATATTTCATAAACAAAAATAATTATTAGTTAAATTATTAACTCCTAGTTATAGGATTTCATAAAAATATATTATGAACTCTTATTTACACGAGATGCAAAAAATAAAATTAAATGAAAAATAATAGTAGTTAGATCAATATTTATTCATTCCTCCGATTTTGAACACAAGAACATCAACTCCTTAATCCATACGATATGCAAAACAAAAAGGATGTCGTGCAAGAAGGAAATGCTCAAAAGATATCACAATCCAAGTTTTATTCACAAAACAAACTAAGTTATTCTCATGCAAGCGATTTCGGTGTCATCTAATTCAATAAGACAAGTTTATGGCATGGAATTAACATGACTTTATCTTAGATCATAATATGGGATTCGATTACTATTTGGTTTAAGTTATTTATTTTTGTATGTATAATTCTCATACGTTGGAAATGACTCCGATGGACGAAATTGGCAAGGGCACCAAATCGTAACAAGTAATAAAGTAGTAAGTTTATCATTCTTCACATGAATTGTCGTTCAACTTAGCAATTAACAAAACTTATTTTAAAGAGTGAAATTAAAAGAGATTTGAACATGTTTGTAGGGTTTAATTGCCTTGGTCAATGCAAGATTAGGTTTATGATTCAGATGATTAACAACGATTAGGGAATCCTTGAATCCCCCCATTAGTCTTTTTGGAATTAATTTAGGATTTAATGAGTTACGTGGTGTCTACTTATGATTTAGGAAATTAAATTTTGAAATCCTATTTAATCATAACGACAACATGTGTGTTAAGATAACCTAGTTATAATTACAACATTACCGGACATAAGATTTAGAAATTACAAAGTAACAAATTCGGGTTGTCAATCCTACTAATTTTCTACATATCAATTTTCAAGATTACCGATATGAATCCTCAATTGAAAAAGCATTAAGCACATGATGGAAAGAAAGAAATTGGACAAAAGAAAAGAATAACTAAATGAAAAATTTATTAATTGAATCCAACAAATAAGAAGGGGTTTATCTTAGAACCCTAATCATAGAGGTTTAGTTGCTCATGGAAACATATATTAAAACAAAACTATAGAAAAACATACCTTAGAGAGAACAAGAGGAGGATGCAAATCCTTTGACTTGGAACTCTGATGATTGACCCTTGCTTTGAACCACTAGCTTTCTAAATGAATGATAATTTTTTCAAGGGTATCTATTTATAATATATGATTACTTAGGGTTTAAGAGAAGAAATATGAGCTTTTTCCACCATTTCAGCTTAAAAACAAGCTACAAAAAGTTTTTGCCCGTAGCTGTGCGCAAATGTGCATGATAGGGGCGCATGGCATGTGTGGAAGAGGCACATGAAGCAGCCACTGTGTGCGAATTCTTGCATTTTAAACCCGTTTTCGATTGTTCTTCCATATGGAAACTCCTAGGAACTTGAAATGAATTTTATTCACTTTGTATTGTCTTCAAAGACCTTCTAAGTACCATTGATCTTCAATCTTCATATCCTTGATTCTTCATGCGATATCTTGATTTGTCGATTTACATGATTTCTCACTACCAAACACTCAAAACACCTATGGAGTTGCATGATTTAGGATAAAAGTAAATTACAACGACTTAAGTGAAAACAATATAATATGTTCCTCAAAGCATTGGCAACTCCTCAAACTCATTTTATTTGCTTCAAATGAAAAAAAGTACTAAAACCATAACCAGAAATATCATATGATGTTCTGCCATCGCAGTATTAGACCAAACATAACCTCTTCATACATTATAATTATAATAAACACAATATTAAAGTTCATTGAGAAAATTATTCAAAAATAGTCACTTCGAACATGTTAAGTGTGAATTTTTGTTAACCAAAATTTAGAGACTGAATTTTGAAGGAATTTGTAGAGTGATTAAAATGGAAGTTGGTATATTTAGAAGGACCAAGAACATATTTAACCCTTGTTTGTATATTATCTTTAGAATTGACTGGTTGTGCCTGCATACTATTTTCAAATTTGAAATACTTGTGTAAACTAACATAGCCATTAATTCACTAACACTTTTTTAATATAACAACGAAGAAGGAGAAATTACTGACTATTTTAATCTACTCAAATGTGCTACAAAACTCATGCGTATAAAAATATTAGATGACTAAATTTAATATAACAAGTAGTACTATTATAACTGTATGTATCTTGGATGTTGATATGATCTAAGGGTAATGAGGTAGTAAGGACAGTTAATGTCAACAAAATTAAGTAATTAAAAATGAACAAAAGGTAAGAAGGGGAGAGAGTGACAGTCATGAATTGAAGGGTGTGTAATCTTGGTACTAACCACTCCTTTATTATATGTGTAAATATGTACATGGCAGGAAATAGACCTGTTCAGGCTAATTTGTCATCTAATGCCAGACCCACAAAGAAGCCAAAGGTAGAAAAATGAAGCTCGAGATAAACTATGGTGTGAGTGATAACTGATTAGAAGAAATACGTGGTTTTGTTCAAGTGATTTGGATGATCATAGTTTATTTTGTATTCTGTCATGGTTTACTTCTTGATAAAAGACTAAGGGAAGTATGTTCCTCTATTGTCATGTCTTATTAGCGTTTCATTTTATTTTCCTTTTCACATCAGAAAAAAGAGACTTTTTAAAAAAAATTATGCATTTTTCTCACAAATATACATTTTGTTACTTCAGTTATATATATATATCGACATTTATGTCAGAATATTAAAGATAGTATTGGTCCATAATTAATTCCAATGCCTCAATATGCAAAACCACGGCATAAAAAAAGTTAGACAAAAGTCGATGCAATTTTAAGTCCTTTTTTTTTTTTGATAAGGCACAAAAACAGAAGCAAAACAAAGGCAAAGTTTTTGTGACCTGAACTTATGTACACAAGAGTATTACACCAAAGCCAAACTAAGGCAAAATAAACAGAAGCATATTAGAATTCTAGCCTATAACAACAACTTTTATAAGCTTTGTGTTGTGAATTCGTTGAAAAATTACATCAATAACAATATGATGTGTGGAACAAGTTAATCAGGCAACCAATATCAAAATGAATAACAATTGAACACAAGCAAAAGTAGAAAACAACGAGAGAGAAGAAGAGAGAACACAAAAGAATTTGTTGACCCAGTTCGATCCAAATTGACCTAGTCTGGGGAGAGAACAGCCCTCCGTTCCACTATAATGATTAGTAACTTTACAAAAGAAATATAAATGAGTTACAAGAGTAAGTCTCCTGCCTAATTCTACCCAAAGTCTCAATCTCTTCCCGTGACCAAGAGACTCAATCCTAATAGTGTTTCCCAAGGTGAATCAACCCTCAAACCCTTGTGTTTGTTGC
>Ga0099826_10002100_pt1 | contig 12615 bp, 4 predicted proteins | sample Mtrugardesep15_FD_76830 | JGI IMG/M metagenome (GOLD analysis project Ga0099826, IMG submission 76830) | Root nodule microbial communities of legume samples collected from California, USA - M. trunc garden sep15 | ecosystem: Host-associated > Plants > Roots > Nodule | place: USA: California...
AAACAAGAAATGAAAGGGGTGAGAAGAGAGTGTCTAATGCCTTGATGAAGAAGGAACTTGGGGTGCAACTACTTTACCCTGATTACAGATCTGGTTTGCAGAGTATAATTGACCAGATAGAAAGCCCTTTTTATTTGTGACTGATCATATTTTGATATTGTTTACTTCAAAATATTGATGTCAAGTAGAACATTCTTTGATTTTTATGTGTATTTTTAAAATGTGTGTAAATTTTAGAAAATAAAAAGTAAGATAAAGATAAGGTTGCAGAATCATCCTACCAACTAATTCATTTGCATGTCCATTATCATGATTTATATCACATCATGTTTGTTTGAGTCCTATAGGGCAAATGTCGTTGTAGTTTATATTGTTGAATAATTCAAACTTAAAGAACGGTAGCATAAATTGTTCTACCTATTTGGAAACTGTGATAGTTCATTGACTCTTCACAAACACTGTGACTAGTGTTAATATAAGATAGATACTGCTTTAAAGTAGAAAACGTCATTCAAGAAAAGATAGTGTGTTGCTAACATAATTATTCAAGTAAATCGATGTTTCAAAAGCACAAATCATGCGATAAATTAACATGTTTCCTTTCCAAGTAAACGAACACTTATTCCCCTTTCCACCCATACAAAAGAGAGTCCAGATCTGCTCCAGTTGGTATGCACACCGTATAAAATACTGAGAGAGGAAAGATGAATAATATAAAAATCAGAAACTGTACATACACACGTTTTGATGTCGGATTGTGTCTGAGAAATATTTATGAATGAAAACACCTACTGCATGACTACTAGGCATTTGGTAAGCACGTTTTACATGGCAATAAAACTGTCACCTCGGATGCTTTCATACTAAATTCAGAAGCATCAGAGGTGAGCCAACATTTATCATTTGCAACATTCACTGTTCCTTTGACAAATGACAATCATCAGATTCGTTCTACTCTCTAGACCCTTTTCACTTGTGACCAAATTGGCACAATTCTGTCATTTCATTAAAACCTAAGACCATCCCTAATGGTTTTTTTCCTTCAACATCCACTTTTTCAATTCTCAACACTCCAAGTTATTTTCTCTTCATTCATTCAACTTTTATTCTCTCCAATGATTTTTTTCTTTCAACAGCCTATCCCACCACATTTTATTTCTTATTCTTATTTAATTTTATATTTTTGTTTTTTATTACATAAAATTACAATTATCGATTATAATCAAATTAAAAGACACTTAACAAATTTTATTGTTTTTTGTAAAAACAAAATTTATTTAAATAATTTATTTTGATTTTCTTAACTTAAAATGCAATACAATAAACTAAGCACGCAACATACAAATAACTTAAAATGCAAAACAACAAACTAAGCACACAACACACAAGTAATCAAAAGAATTTTGGATGTTGAATTGAATATTATTGGGATCCATTTCACTTAAATAAAGACTAAAACTTCACAAGAAAAGCTAATAATAAGATTAAGAGAGTGAAAAATTTGTTTTTTTTATGTGTCTAAATTAAATGATTCAAGTCTCTATTTGTAGAGAAAAAAAAATCACGAATTTTGGTAAAAAAAATTATTTGCAATGAAATAATTGAATCCAAAACATAAAAATGATAAAAATCCAAGCAGCCAATCGTAACATGCCAAGTGTCGTAGCTTTATCCAAAAAAAATTCTCTCTCCTTGTTCTCTGACTCCACACGCGCCCTGTCGGCGCGTGCATCTCACACGCTTGCTTTGTCCAACCGTAACGCGCCACGTGGCTTCTCGGTGCAGAGTTTCAACATGTTTAACATCTTCATCACCTCTTTCCTCCACATCATCTTCAATAACCCTTACTCCAATGGTTCAACATGTTGAAAATTGCTTTCAATAGGCTCATTTGACATGGTCTAAGAGATCAACATATTTTTCCACTATTTAACAAAAAAAAAGCGATCAACATATTTAAGTTTTAGGCATCGTTGCAAGAGACATTTCGATTGCTGTAAGGGGAGGAGGGGTGTAATTTTCCCATAAATTTAAAACGATTTCAAATTGTCATTAAAGTTAGACCACATCTAGTAAATTCAGAAACCCCCAAAAGAAAAAGAAAATATTAAATACTCTAAATTGACGGTGTTATATTACTTCTTTGAGTAGAAAGTGGCTAATTCTTACAGCAGATATTGAACTCAATTTTTTCTATATCTTGGCCAAATGCCTTTCTTCTTAGGAGAATCGTTCTCAGTCAGAGATCGCTTCCACTTTGACCCAAGTGAAAAGTGCTTCCTCGAAAAGGGCTTTCCAACAGAGCTCCTCGTACTGGAGCTAGCCTCACTCTTTGAAACCTTTCCTCGCAATTCGATATCTTCTTGGCGATCAAAAACATCAGAACCACCATCAAGATAGCTATCAACAACACGCTTTCTAGATATCTTGAGGTTCTTGGCCTTCATCTCTGCTTCAGCCCAAAAACCTTTTCTGGAACCCTTTGAAGAGTGCTTATCATCAACCATACAAACAGGACACGGTGGATCATACTTCTCTGCCTCATCAGTCATAGGCTCTAAGCACTCTGCATGAAATACATGCTTGCATGCTAGTACAGCAACAGATGAGAGGTCAATGTTAGCAATAAACTTCTGGTTGATCCCTGCTGATTTGTCACACAAAGGCCTCATGCAGATCCCACAAGATTGTAGATCCATGGAAGATGAATTTGACAACCTGCTACTGGATGCACTTATCTTGCGACGACCCGAGCCAAAACACTCACTGTCAAAAGACCACCTTCCTCTTTGTGAGGAGGACACCAGCTCAGAAAAGGTGTGCACTGACCAGCGATCGGACGATCCACATTGGGATCCAGCTTCAACTTCATTGCTGTAAGTGGAGAGTACAAATGATGCCCTTCCTTCAAAAGTTGAGCTGTCTGGTGATTTTAGATACATGATCATCTGATTATCAGAAAGCTGTCCCAAAGAACGATGCGCCCATCTTGTTGGGGTAGAGTTGGAGTGATGATGATGATGATCACGACTAGATGATGGACCTGCTGTAGGTGTTGGGAAAATTGAAGGTAATGAAAATGAATGATTTGGTATTGAAGACTCTCCTGGATCCTTCACCTAAACAAAAACAACAACTGTGAGTCTAAGTACTATAGTACAAAGCCTAAAAATAACACTATGCAATATAACTTTTATAGTCGCAAATCAGTTGATCAAAACTAACCACTGTTGAAAAATAGCTTGACATTGACAGATCTGCAAAGAGCACATAGAGGAAGGGGAAAAAAAAAATCAATGGCAAACATGAAAACAGCAACCAAGGAATAAAAGTGCATAAAAACAGCATTTTGAACTGATAAACAATGTCTAGGACCATTCAATAAAATGAACCAAGTTCAAAATTTTTATACTAGATGGGAAATAGAAAAAGAAAAGGACACAAACAAAGAAACACATGATATAAAGAAGAAACATAAGATCGAGATCAGATGCACATAAGTGTAGAACAGCAAAGTTTTTCATTTTTCATAAGATATCTATAAACCTAACCAATTATGACATAAACATACATTCTTGTTATTTACTTAATGTCTTGTATTAACTCTTATTGCCTTGGTATAAATATTGACTAGCTTTAATCTTTGGATAAGCATACTTTAAGGGCTTTGATGATTTAATGACAAAGTCTGCTAAGAGTAACCGGGGAGTATTTCTCAAGGGATAATTGCTGTCCAGAAAAGGTTTTCACAAACAGGAGATTGAATTCCAACTGTTTTAATTGTTGCATCCCCCTAACCTCTAACTCAGACCCACCAAACAATATGTGATGGGTTGCTGAAATACAATCATAAGACAAGATTCTACAAGTCTATTCCCATAGGACTATAGAAGCAAATATAGGGATATGCAGTTAAGGAGAGAAAATGCGTTCTGATTCAAGAGTTAGTTTTGGGAGAGAGAATGGTTGTATAAGGGGGGCCGGCCAACCAACGGGGTTCACGTAAGGATCATTTTATCTTTCTGTTTTTGAGCATGTGCCTTGAGCTAGGAGTTTCTTCCAAAGCTGGGAGCTCTGGCTCAGATTTTCTTTTGTAATCAACACACTTCAGTTCCTATAGTAATATAATCAACTATCCTTTTGGTGGAAGACAAAATAATAGCAGTTTAGAGTTTAGCATTTACCGGAAGAAGGTGTCATTATATTTTCAGCTAATGCCTCATCGACAGATGACTTCATTGAACGCCCCTGACTATCCCGTCGAAAGCTCCATGACGGTGATCGTGTTACATCTCTATCCAAACTCTCGCCTTTAGTACTGTCGGTAACATTACGATTCTTTGCCGGAACACAACAAGCTGAACCCATGATACCTGCGGTGCAGACATACAAAATAGTCGATATACATAGTAAATATATAGAAAATTGCTATTCAAGGCATGCTTATAAATAAAATAAATAAAATAAAAATTCAAAAAATATTAGATATATAGAAAAATACAGTCAGAATCAAAGAATCAAGTCCTAAGATATATTTATTAGGATTAACATTAGCAAATCATATCAATCGGTATTTATTGTTCCAGGAAATTACAATAGAAAAGTCAAAAGCAAACCTTAATTTCCAGCAACGAGAAACTGTAATCGTACTTTCTCCTGAAGAACAAACAAAAAAGGCATAAGATTAAATTGAAATTTCAAATCAGTAAACAAGCATTAAAAAACATCCAGATTCCAAAGCCCTAAATAAACAAGCACACTCTAATGCTCCTGATTTCAATGCCCTTGCAGATCTAGTTTTAATGCACATGCCCTTATAATATTCAATTATAAACAAACATTTCTAATAATTGCATACAACGATCATAAATAAAGGCCTTGTTTGGATAAACAACTTATTTGGAGCTTATAGCACAAGCACTTAACAAGATAAACACTTATGTATAAGCTATTTCCATAGCAAAAGATAAAATAAAGTTAAATTGTTTTCTTATAAGCTATAAGTTGTTTTCACAAGCGATCTTAGAGAACTTATGAAAATGAGTTAAAAACAACGTAAGAACAAGGTCATAAAATAAGTTGTTTTGACAAGTTCCTGAAACAGTCTCACAAAACTTATATCAATAGATAAAGTCAAATAGGTCAATCGAAACAGGCCATAAATACCATGAACACAAAGGCTTCCAAAAATTGAAAGAAATCAAGTTTTTTTTTAATATAAATCTCAATTAATCAGTAAAATCACACAAAACATTCAACAATCTAACAAATTGGTATAAAGTAATAAAACTAGTTTGAATACAAGATTTCCATATGCGCAGTAATTACAAGCCAATACATATTACTAATTGTATATTAGGATGACAAAATCACAGTAAATTTGTTAAAACTGAAAAATTTAGCTTATGCTAAAATCACATTAAATCTCACCTGATTCTACCAATATCAATCCAAACATACACTAAATAGTGATTTAACGTGATTAAGGTAAAATAATTAAACCATAAATTCAGTTTATTTTGCAAAATATAATCATCAACAATAATAAGTTGTAGATAGGGTTTGGAAACATAACATGGTGAAAAGAAATAGAGTTAATGCATAGAGGAGTGATTAAAGTAAAAGAAAAAAGAAATGCGAATCTTACTTAGAAAGTAGAAATTGAAACAGTGAAGAAGAAGAAGAAGAAATGCTAGAGTGTGATTGGTTTATATTTATATAGAACGCGTGAGTGGGTGGAAAGTGAAGAAGCAGAAACCGTTATAACGCTGTTTTTCTCCGTCATTTCTCTTCTTCTTCTTCTTCGCTTTCTTTCCTTTTTTACTCAAAAATTTTAATTACATGCTACTTTAATTACGGATATGGTACTAATTCGTACGACTATGCTCCCAAATGTTTTACTCTTTTAATTTTAATTAATTCAATTGTTTAATTATGTATGTATATACGGAGTAATTCACATGTTCCGAATTTTTTTTATTGTAATTAAACAAATTGTTTAGTTATGGATATGGTACTAATTGATATGCTCCAAAGGTTTTTACTCTTTTAATTATAATCAAATAGTTAAATTTTGTATATGCTCTCATTGTGAAGTGATATGTAGTTGGTAGAAAGTGTAATTTTTTTTTCATTAATTGTGTATCAAAATTAATATCTATCTTTTTTTTGGTTGTTTTTTAGCGGAGACTCATTTTGATGTTCATAATTTTTCTGCGGTCTAATTTGATTACTACAAAAAATAATGCCTTGATCCTTGTTTTTTTATAAATGTGGATAAATTAATCCCCTTTCATCATGAGTCAAAGACTAATTTATCCATTGTATGAAATTGTCATAAACTAATTTAGTATTATATTTTGTCAAAGACTAGATTACGCCAAAAAATAAAATAAGAATCAAAATAGGCAATAATTTATTTTTTGGTTATTAACAATTAACGGTGAACTCACATACCGAATAATGAAAGTAAATCGTTTGTTCTGAATTATGTTCGGAATCACACCCGATCATATTAAATATATCTGTAATATTTTACTATGTTTGCTGATGGGGATTAAATATTTATCTCTTTCAAATTTTATTTAATAATTATATTTTTTAGAGGCTTTAATAATTAATTTTTTTTCAAAATAAAATATTTGCATGTTATGCTGAATTATATAAGCAGATTAACGGGATTTTGTGCTTTATTTTCTAACACATGGACCGCACTATAGGCTATCACATGCAGGCAAATCTTCATTCATTCCTTTTTGTAATAATTTTCAGGTAAGTACACCTTGTTTATATTTTATTTTATCTAAAGTACACATTGTTTAAATGGATCAAGTGGCAAACTTTATTTCAAGTGAAACCACATGTTTTTTGTTTTAAACTAGGTATATTTACTCGCCAGATAATCATAAAGATTAATAATTTGAGTCGGTTAAGATCAAAATATGTGACAAAGTTTTTTCTTAAAAAAATTAATGCTACTGTATTTTCAAGACTAAACTAAAAAACATGACCTCTGGTTAACCTAAAGAAACTCAAATCATCATTTCTAAGTGCTCTTGCTAATAAAATCACATGGTTATTCTCTCTGAAAAAGTATGATTGAGACTTCAAATATTTATACTAAAATTGATTTTTAATTATACTAATGAATGTTCCTCAAAAAAGAAAAAATTATACTAATGAATGTATCATTTTAGGAAGTAATAATTGAAAGGATGAGAATCATCCATTGATTTTTCAACTCTGACCAGTGAGTCATTGACTACCTACCCATGCTTCCATTTGTTGTCAGTTTGTAATATGGTCTCATTACGACTATTGACCTAAAACGCTTACCAAAACATCTTCATTCATTAATGTTTTATATGCAGCAAGCAATAATTCTAATATATGGAGAATGGACCACTCTCACAAATGAAATTATGAAAATGACATGACCTTAGTGACATAAATTTACCAACCAGACTATGGTTAGTCAACCTTTTTAACTTAGAAGTCTAATAAATCATGAAGGTCGCCGACTTGATGGATTAAACCTGAATTGCAATTTTCCACTTACGAAGAATGTTTTGTTTCTGAATTTTTAATACTATAGTATAGTTTTTTTTAGGGATTAATACTACACTTTAGTGATGAGTCTTTTTGACAAGTACTTTAGTGATGAGTCAAAAATTAATATTTTAACTAAAAAATAATAAATATTAAAGATATGTATCCATCTAAAATAAAATAAAATTTAATGATAAGTTATTTATTGTTCCGACCTCAAGTCTAAGCACATCGTTTATGAAGTATTATCTATTTTCGATTTTATGAAAGTGCTCACGGTTTTGTCTTTTGTAAAAGACGTTCCATTGAATTGAGAAGTGTAAGTATTGTATATGAACTACCCATTCCTTTTATAAAAGAGATGATCTCACATGAATCCTTTCATGTAACATTCTCCAAATGAAATGAGTATGAAGAGAGATGGTTTTTAGCTTCGAGATTTTAGTCGACACTAGATTTTCATTCTTATCCTTCAAAAATTTATATGCGAACTTCACCGAAAACACAATTTTTGTTAGTTCTCCGTATAAATGTGTCATTTGATTTCTGAAGAAAACGAGAATTTGAAGGATTTGCTTTGCTTTGCTTCGAACCGGTAAAAAATATTATTGATAAGGTGAGTGTTTAAACCCCTTAAATCTGCATCAATTAAGTCACAAACAAATTCCTTCTTCAAAAAAAAGTCACAAATAAATTCATTGGTACTTGAATTTGGAGGTTGGATAATATCTTCCTACATTTTGATTAACCGGAACTCCTCATTTTGCATTAAACACCGTCCTTATTTGCTAATATGGCCAAATTAAATTCGAGCGTCCAAACTTATCCAACCTAATAATTTTTTTCCTTAAGTATATGCGCTTAAAAACCACATAAATACTGATGTCATGAATCCACTATTTATTAATCAACCAATTTCAAATTGATTATATGCACTATATTTCGATTTTCATGGTACATTGTTGATTCAACGACGTCGTTCGTTCATTTTATACTATATCGACTCCCAAGATATATTACTGAGCTAATCACGTCGCTCAGTTTATAGATAACTTGCTCCTTTTAATTTACAAAACAATCGATGTGGGACTCATGAATTTTAATTTCAGCTCAACAATAAAAGCATATGCTCAAACTTCAAACTTTGCTGACATCGAACTTTACAAGCAACCCCAGTCCCTGTGTGTGTAACCTATCGACCCTCTCTAAGAAAACTCTGAAATTTCAGGTTCAGAGATGGAGACCCCTTTGAATGTTTTATGTTTCTAATAAGTTCTTTTCTTACACATAAAGATTGTATTGTTTCAAGCTGATGGACTTGTCATATCCAAAGGGTCTTGGCTTATTTTCGTGATATATCCATATTGAAAGCTAGTCAACTTTTTCTTCATTGATTTTCAAATATTTGTTAAGAAATTGGAATTTGGAATTTACTATAAATAAATAAATAACTCTGTAAAAATTGTGGTCTGAATACCATAGAGTTCAACCTGCTTTTGCATTTTGCTTGCTCAATATGGTTCCTTTGACTCTTTTCTTTTATTCTCATCAAATTTCAATATTTGTTTTGAGTTTATGAATCAATGATGAATGTCCATAAGGGACACTCCATACCATTATGGTCTTTTCTTTTTCAATCTTTACTATCTTGGTGGCTTCCGCTTTCCCAATGTACCACCGGTATGTGGCTGATGATACTCTATCCGACTAACATTGTTTTTAGCGATGACAAATGTGACACTTTTCATGGCAGCAAGTTTACTTCCACAATCGATGCAGCTCTTCTAAGTTGAATCCAAATTTGAAAAAGTTTGGCTTTGTATTTAACACTTGGAGCAGAAACAAAAATGAGTGTTTGGCTCCATTCGTTTCAACAATTCTACAGGTTCTCGTCTCCACACAAGATCTAGTCTTGACTGCAAAACCTTACTTTAATGGACCTTATTGCGAGGGGTACAAAACAAGGTGAAAATAGGTCCCAATGTTATAATGAGCATGCGTACATTGATTGATTCACTGTGGACAATGATAACTTAGATTAGAAGGCTTCCAAAGGTTTGATTCTAGCAAGTTTGCTTTGTCATGTTCATTTTTAGCGCTTGGTTTTTTTTTTTCTTCCTTCCTTTAGGAAGATGAGAAAATGATACTTTTAGAAAATTTTGTTGCCTTAATTTGATACTTGATTTAAAAGTCTTGTCATAGAGTTTGCAAGAATTTGGAGCCAAATACTGAAAAATACTTCCCTTGATACAAATGAACATTCTTTATGATAACCCAAATTTGATACTTGCTTTAAAAGTCTCGTTACATCTGCTATAAACAGTTTTTTTTTACTTATTTAAAAGAGAAGTATTTAGTAATTAAACTAAACAATGTCGCAATACCTTGTATGTTTGTGTTCAACTAATGTACTGCATCTTGTGTGCACAATTTACAATTTCTTGCAACTTAAATTTCCTTTCAGATTCATCAAGTCTTTTTTCTTGAATATATTGAATGACTTTATATATATTGAATGACTATAAAGTTATTCAATATGTACATTGTGAACTGAATTTATGCCCATAAACAAGTTTCATCATATGAGTGTGAATCAGATGATAACATTGTTAATCTCATGAGTGAAATAATTAAAGCTTCGATTCCCACAAAATATATTATTAGAAAGGGGTTAGGAGTTTTAAGAGTAATTAACGTCCATTCAAAAATTAGTCCTCAGGCTAGTCTAAAAGATGAAAGTTGCGAGCTCCTCGTTTGGTTAACATGAGCTCCTTGTTTTGCCTTAAGCACCACCCATATTTTTTTAACAAGGTCAAATTAAATTCTTTAGGTGCGTTTGCTCTGTAAAACAGTAAGTATTTGATAAAACAATACAAGACAGAACAACAAAACACAATCCAGAACAATACAAGACAAATTTTTATAGTATTGAAAAATTATTGGTCTTATAAGATTTTGGTGGACAAAACTATTTTGGTATTTTTGATAACTTGTACATAGGCAAAATGTTGTGTTGTTGTTTGATGATGGACAAGAATTTCAGTTTTTGTCCCATGTCTCGATTTGTTCAGCCTCTAAAACACTTTTACATATGATACAACACTTGTCATGTTCTTCATTTTTTAGCAAATCAAACATAATTAAAATTCTAAAACGCATTCCTTCCTTTTTCTTTTATCCAATTTCTTAATTGGTGTAAACTTTACTTTTTGAGGTTTGGTCTAAAAACCATTTAAATAATAAATAATGCCATACGATGACAATCAAATTGGTTTTGCTAAAGAAAACAATTCAACCGGCAACGTAATAGCACTAGTTATTAATTAACATTTGATGATTTTCCCCTAAAAAATCATCAAATTAATTAACATCAATGTATTTTGATTCTGATGGTACATTATTATAGAAACAATTATGTCGCTCATTTATTTTATAGATAACTTACTCCTTTTCATTTACAAAACAACCAATGTGGGACTCGTGAATTTTATTTTCAGCTCAACAATCAAAACATATGCTCCTAAGTAGAGATTCTAAATAGTTTTAAATGGATTTTTATTTCTTAAATTTGATGGAAACTGTCCAATCTATTTCAGCCATTTCATTTCTATCTCATTTCAACCATTCCTTATGCAATTGTAGTAGCAGTTCATACCATACAGATTTCACAGGCGAAATTATGAGTAATTTGGCACTGTCAGTGACACTCCACACCATTTCTTTATTTCTACAGGTTCTATTCAAAAGTCTTGCTACATCTGCTATAATCTATAAACAGATTTTTTACTTATTTAATTTAAAAGAGAAATATTTAGTGATTTAACTAAACAATGTCGCAATATAATGTATGTGATATGTGTTCAACGAATGTAACTTGTGGGGACAATTTACAATTCCTTGCAACTTCTTGTAAATTTCCTTTCAGATTCATTAAGTATTTTTCCTTGAAAAGTCAACAATGAATAGTTTCAAGAAAAAAACCTAGTGAAAAGCTGTATTGCAATGTTTCTAAGGTCTATGAAACTAAGCCTGGTCCAATTTTGAAGTTGAAGCATATGGCTTAGTAGGGAAAATGTTTGACGAGTTGGAAGATATTTACCCATCAACAAGGATTGTTGTTCAATAGATACGTTAAAATTACTCGTTTGAAAAAATATGATAGGAAGCCACAACACGATTCGATTTAAACATAAAAGCAACTAAACCAGAGTTACAATCCAACTGAGAGCAAAATTGAAGTGTCTATTGTGCAGTTTTTTTAAGGAGATCTTGGAAGCGGGAGTTGAACCATGCTCTTGTGGCGTACAAGCCAACTAACCAACGCCAATTTTTATTTGATTTTACTTGATGTGCAAGTTTAAAATATGTTTTATACTATGAGGATGTAACTTTGCAAATAAGATTATATATATTAAAATTTTATCACTCTCAAAACACATTTAAAAAATTATTTAGTAAATTATGTGCTTGCCCTTGTCTTAAATGTCGGATTATTCTATACTTTCTAGTTTCGTTTTTGTCATGAGGCAATTAAAGAATATTTGATAGAGTTATGTCTAGAAACAAGTTTCATATTGTTGTAAATTTTGGACTCAAATCTCAAATTTCACATTAATGAAATTTAGATTCGTGGAGCAAGTATCAATGACAACCAATAACCAAGTTAAATAACCACAAGCAACAACAACAATCTAGACCTAGTCTAGGAATCAAGTGCATAGCAAAACCACAATCGAATCAAAGAATAAACAATATAAAGAGAGTAGATAAAAGATAACAACACCAAGAAATTGTTCACCCAGTTCGGTCCAACTTGACCTACTCTGGAGGAGAGATTGATCTCTCCAATCCACTATCAATGAGTTCTTACAAAGAGATACAAAATGAGTTACAAGAAATTAGTTTTAACAAGCTCACAAAGAACAACCATAATTTCTACCCATTTTCCCAATCTCACCCATGAACAAGACACTCATGAATTTTCACTCTCCCAAGGTGTTTACAATTGTTTCCCAACACTAGAATCTAACCCCCAAAAGAGAACCAACCCTTAACCTTTGATTTCAC
>Ga0099826_10002101_pt1 | contig 12610 bp, 5 predicted proteins | sample Mtrugardesep15_FD_76830 | JGI IMG/M metagenome (GOLD analysis project Ga0099826, IMG submission 76830) | Root nodule microbial communities of legume samples collected from California, USA - M. trunc garden sep15 | ecosystem: Host-associated > Plants > Roots > Nodule | place: USA: California...
ATTCTTTCAATTTTTTAAGATCTCAAATATACACTAAAATAAATACTTAACTTGTTTAAACCTTTAATCGAGGGATAATTTTGACGCAACTGATAAAGTTGTTGTCATGTGACTGGAAGGTCACGTTTTCAAGTCCTGGAAACAGCCTATTGTGTAAAAAACAAGGTAAAGCTGCGTACAATACACCAAATGATGGAACCCCTTCCCGAACCCTGCATATGCGGGAGCTATAGTGCACCAGATTGCCCTTTTTTTAAAAACCTTCAATCCTAATATATCCTACAAATCTCCCTTAAAAAATGTCTATGTTTCTAAGTTAATGGAACCACGCTCATTTATCCTCATTTTGCAACATACACACAAATTAGAACAAGAATAAATTTCAATTAAAAAAAAGTTTGAATTGGAAAGCGAAGCAATTATATCAATGTCGAATTACTTTGTAACAAGAGCATCACATTGTGGTAGGAGAATAAGAATTTGCTCATTAATATCATTGGAAAACTGAAATCGGGATTGTTTTTGACGGGAAGGAAGGTTAAAGTGAGATAGAAGCTAAAACAACAACTAACATTTCACCCATGTCAATATCTTGTACGAGAAGGAAGTAACACATAGGAATCGATATAATAAGTAGAGTGGATTATGTGTTTTATTTGTACTCTTTTCGATCATTTTTATAAGAGACAAATGAGTTAACTTAAATTGATGTATTTGGTTTATAATGTAGACCAAATACATCAATTTTGGTTGACACATTTATCTTTTATAAAAAGGATTGAAGAGAGTATTTATTCATGCTTGTGACTATAGAAGAATGCCTCTCTTAAAACTTGTGGTGCATCAACTTTTTATATGCTATTTTTTTTTTTAAACAATCTCTATGCTCTATTTTTCCATTTATATTATGTTTAAATACTTGGGGGTCAACCGCTATGCTATTTCCAGTTGACTAGATAGCTTCTAACACATTCTATTCAATCTATAGTTTGTTACATGTTAAGTTGTGAACCATTTTTTCGCTTCTATGTTATCAATATTGTTTGATATGTTTGTCCATCACTCATTATGTTATTGTTAAGTCAGCATGTTTGATAGCAAGGAAAATGGATTCTCAGTTCCTAAGTTGGGATACTATTACATTCACACATTCATTGTATTGGTGATCATTGAATTCAAATTATTAAGTTTAACATGTATTTAAAAAAAATATTAGTCAATTTACTAGGTATGCAAATTTTGATTTTTCAACATCTTTTGATTGGTGAAAGATAATGAAGATTTGATTTTTTATTTTGGAGATTTGATACTCTTGGTGTTTATGTTTAAGTTGTTTGATGTGAGAAGAAAATGAGTTTTTTTTTTCATAAATTTATGGATTTTTGTTGTTGTTAAAGTTATGAGTTTCAAATGTGACGTGAAAAAACACATCAACATTTTAATAGTGCACATCAACATGTCAAGAAATCTAAAGCAAATTGACAAATGAAGTACAAGTAGGGTTTGCCACCATACCCACATTTTCACAATCAAACCTGAACCAAATCTACGCAATTGTGAACAAGTTAGATTTGGTTGAGTTCAATGTAGTGTGTCTAAAATAAAAATAATAATTTTGAAAGAAAAAATTATTATTTTTAAATGCATAGATAGAGCTCATAATTGTTTTGATAGAAATTAAGCTTAGAGAAATAAATACTGGTGGGTCAGATCCACGGATAAAAAACTTGAACCCAATATCGAAACCAAACTTTTGTAGCGGGTTTGACTCGTCAATGATTGAGTCGGTTTAAGTGACGGATCGACCCACACCTATAAATTGGGCAAATCCAAATTCGGAAAAGATACATTGTTGTCGCGTCGCGTGTCTTAAATTCTTATCCATTTTCCGTTTCATTTCAACACTTTAACAAAACCAAACACGACCTTCAAACAATGCTTCTTCAAACAAGAAACTTTACAGCACCATCATGTTTTACACCAACAACAAAAACAAACACCAAAATCTCAACATACCCATCAAATTCAATCTCATTTCGTAACACAAAATGTTCTGTCACTGTTTCAACCGAAAACAAAATCAAGAAACCGTTTCCAGCTGAAGTTTCTAGAACAATTATGGATTTAGCTAGGGTTGGAACACTTTCAACGTTAACCCAACAGGGTTATCCTCTTGGTGTTGGTGTTCGATTCGTTGTTGATTCTGAAGATGGTAACCCTTTTTTCTATTTCAATCATAATGCTATTCCCACCACTAATGATAACATTCACACCCCTTCTTCACTTCATGTCAAGGTATTCAAATTTTATGTTTTTTGAATGAATTATTAATGGAATGATTTGAATTGAGGTTTTTTGTTTGATGCATTGTATGTGTTTGTGTTTTTGTGTCAACCAGTTTTTGCAGTCTGGATTGAGGACTCCTCAGTGTACACTTCAAGGAACGCTCACGAAACCGCAGGATCCGGCTGTGATCAAGGTGAGTGAGTGGGGATTAATGTTAGTTAATTTTTAATTAAGTTCAATGATTTGTAATCAATTAGTATTAGTATAGGTCTTTTCAAATTGTGATCCTAATGAATCATCAATTAGATCACATTAGTTTTAATCAAGTGGTTTGGCTTAAGTGGTTAATGAAGTTCTAGTTAAGTTCATCGAATTGATCAGAGTACCTGAGTTTGATTCCTGGCTAGAACAATTTGTGGCCAATTTTTACCTGCCTCTTGACTCAACTATGGGTTACCAGAATCCTTTTTCTGGGAAACAGTAGAGTTAAGATGGGAATACAATCACATTAGCTCGTCTTGGACAATGCAGAGACTAGTTTAACTAACTCAAAATGACTAATGTGATTGATCATTTTCAATGTTGATATCTTTTTAGATTTTCGTTCTAAAATTAAGTTCAATTGGACAATGTTAGAATAATGTGAATTATTTTCAAATTAAGTTCAATGATCTGTAATCAGTTAGTATTAGTGAAGGTACATACCTAAGGTTTTTCAAACTGTGATTGTAATGAATCATCAGTTTAGTTTCTGAAATTGTTGGCATTAACAAAAATTTGACATGATCCATATAGTATATCACATTAGTTTGAAACAAGTAGTTCAACTCAAGTGGTTAATGAGCTTCAATTAAGGTTGAATAGAATAGAGTACCCAAGTTCAAACCCTAGTTGGAACAATCTTTGGCCAAACTTTTACTTACCTCTCGGCCGAACTCTAGACTACTAGAGCGGCAAAGCCTCTAAGACAAATATAACATTGCATTAGTTCATCTTGGACAAATGCAGTGACTAAATTGACTAACTCAAAATGGCTATAATGTGATTGAGGATTTTTAATTTTGGAGTCGTTTTAGAATTTTGTTAATAGAGAATTTCAAGGGATAAATTGGTCATTTATAATTGTGATGGTGAGTACATTATTATCAAAATTTATTGACAAATGGGATTGATGTTGACAAGTGTGTTATGAAGAACTAAAAATTCCTAACCTTGTGACCTCAACTGCAATTGCATACAGAAATTTATACATATACACTTATGTATTCTGTTTATGTTAGTTTAACCAAAGCTCTAATGCCACTCTGCAGCGGCTTGTTTCTTTGTGGAAGAAGAGGTTTGGAGAAGAAGTTAATCAAGATTTTATGTATGTTATTGCTGTAGATAGGGTGCTGCACTTGGATGACTTCCAGGAGGTAGGGACCTGACCCTTCATTTTTATTAAATCATATTTTAGCCTATACTACTAGTTTACTTATACTATTTGTAATAGGTTGCTTTGCTTGTTAACCTTGCAAGTCGTTTTATTATATAACTGTTTTTCAGGACGGTGTGTGGTTCACCTCTTTAGACTACAAAAATGCTCAACCTGACCCACTTCGGGAGTTTGCTGAGAATTTAGTCGCTGAAATTAACACCAATAATATGGAAGACATTACTCGCTTTTGTAATGTCTATGTTGATTTGGATTTCCAGGTACTTTTCCTGCATGTATCTACATAGCATGTCATAAACAACAACACTTTGTCCATTATTATTTCTGTTATCCTTTGATTTAACTGGTGCACCTGATGTATCTACGTAGCATTTGATTTATCGTTCATGTCTTGCTGTGACTGTGTTTATGCAGCATTTATAAAAATCACTTGCTGTATGTGACTGCTAAATAGAATCCTAACTTCAAAACAATATTGAGGACCGATAAGTTAGTTTTGCTATGTTAACTTCTAATTCTAATGTATTTGATTTCCTATTGTAGGTCACCGAAGCAAAGATGATATGGGTAGATCGTTTGGGTTTGGATATGCGCTTGTTTTCTCCTAACAACGGTTTATTCGAGGTTCGCATTCCTTTCCCTAGAGAAGTCACAGATGAAAAAGGTGCCAAGTCAACATTTAACTGTATGTCACAATTGGCTTGGGAGGTAGAAAGAAACTTCCATCCTCTGGATTTTGAGAAGGTTACAGAATTGAAACACATAAAGTCATGATACTCATGAGTTATACTTTTTTTGCACAACCACTTTCCAATTTCATCAAATATGCAAGGCGAAACTTTGTAATTTTCCAAGAATATGACCATTTTTACGATGTTTGTATTATTTTGTGACGATTCATTTGAGGCTTGATGTAGAGATCGATTTAAAGACTAAGCTTGACTAAGTTTTGCAAGGTAATTTTTGGTTTGTGTATAGTCTGTTGCAGGCCTCCTCCTGACTTTATTTGAAAGAAGTGAGTTGATGACAAGGTATTGAACTTGTTGACCCTTGTGCCTGAAATACTATATGAACCCTAGAGGAGGAAAGGGGGTGTAAATAGAGTTGTTTAGAAATTTTCTCAAATCGTTTCTTTTTAAAGAACAATTTCTAAATTGGATTGAAAAATGAAAAATTCTATCTATAATTGGATTAAGACCAACAATGAAATTCTATGGAGTAGTAGTTTCTAGTCATACAACGTGCACATAAACCTTAAAGTAAAATTGCCAATTCAATTATTTCAAAACTGATAACTAAATGTGCAAACTATGATGAATGCCATAATATTCAGTTTCTTTGGAGTGTTATCAAATAACTCCATAACATGTGTTTGGCAACTGTGTGCTCAAATAGTGCAAACTATGATGAATGCCATAATATTCAGTTTCTTTGGAGTGTTATCAAATAACTCCATAACATGTGTTTGGCAACTGTGTGCTCAAATAGGGAGGAGAATAGGCCAGGCCAACAAATAGGGGTCTTTATCAATTTAAGACAGCAGAGTCTAGTGGCAATTATTGCTATTCTGAACTTGCCAACAAACGCATACTTCGGCAATTCCAGATATTAGAGCCTAGTGGCAACTCTAGGGAGATACTAATACAAGGTGGAATTACTACTATTCTGAATTTTTTAAACATAGTAAAACAATGAGTGTGTGTGTGTATCTTTTATTCAGAATTGTCAAATGTGTCCAACCATTGACAAGCAGCACGCATCCCCTTGATCGTCCTAGCAGTCTTCAACCAACCTACAAACCTCACCAACTGACTAAGCTCACACGTTTCTGGAGCAATCCAAAACTTGCCATCCTCAGAACCTAGCTACAACACTTGAACCAACTCGCCAACCTCTTTGATAGTACAAGTTAGAACCTGCATATGTTTAATAAACTGGTTTATCATCATAAACTGGTTTATCATAAACTCGTCAATCCTCCTCTGTTGCACTTCAAAATCAACCATAATGAGCAGTGAGACACGTTTCTCTTCAAAATGGGAAGAAAGGAAGAGGGGTTGTGACAATGTGAAGGTAAAAAACAGGGAAGGCTTCAAGCAATTTAACTAATGTACTACTATTAGTGTGTGTGGTTCATACGAGTAATGCTCGCAAATTGTTACATGAGTAAATGACACTAATTTCCTTTAAGATGTTCAACTCATTATTTATCCTTGAAAGGAAGAACGGATGACAATTTTCATGACATTCGTTGTTCTAAATTAGAAAAATCTTAGGATTATAGTCCTATTATGAATATTTATGATCTTATTTTGTCAATCAACAAATGATGCTAGTTGTGATCATTGTTGCTTAGGATTAATTATTGTTTTGAACCATGTACCTGCATCTTGAATGCTATTATGTAATATTTTGCTTATGAATGAAAATGTACAATTATGGTTCAATTAATCATTGCAATTTTTTTTTAAGATCTTAATATTAGTATTTCATACATGCCTAAATTGAGGAGGAGTTTTTGTTTATATAAATTATCAAATTTGATTATGGAATAAATTGAGGGGGAGTCTTTCATCCGATTCTGATGCATTGATTTAAGATCATAATCTAAAACACGACTCTTAAATCATTAAGTTTGTATCATAAAAAATGAAGAGATTGTTGAGAAAAATCACAAAATTTAGAACAAAGATCAATAATGATTCTCATGTATTTTGTTTTCTAACGAGTTTCTTTGAGTGTTTTGTAGAACATGATATTACAAATGCACAAATAATTTTTTATCAAATAAATAAACATGAATCTAAACTTCAAAATGTATTAAAAAGGACTTTAGGTTGAGGTTAGAAGCACCTCAGAAATAAAGCATGATTGTAGATTAAAATCAAGAGTTTAGAGGCACATAAAGGAATGATTAAAATTATTCAAAGTTAGGAATCAAAATTATATTAGAATGAAGAACAATACGAACTTCAGATTGTAGATTAGATAGATCAGAATTGGAGTTCATAATCACATCAAATTGAAGTTCAAAAGATCATATTAGAGATTAAGATTATACTTCAAATTGAGAAATTTAGAAAACACCAAGTCAAGATCAATGGAAACCACTTCATTTCATTTGTGAGTTAGAATATTGGATTGAGCATCAAAAGATGAAAATCAGCTCATAGCTAAAACTCTCACTATTGAAAGTAGCTTGGTTACCAAGACAAATGACAAATGAAACAACTAGTTTTCTTACTTGCTCACCAAGACAAACAAGGTCCCACCTTTTCTATATAAATGACATCATTCAAAGTGAAAAAGTTCACTAAACTAAATCAGATCATAACAGATCACAACATAGTTTTAAGACTATATTGAATCTCAAGTCCAAGATACCTTTAACAGAAGCAATATCAAATACACTAAAGCATAAACTATATCTTTGTAAAAAAGTTTTAAGTGTATTTTTAGACCAAATTCACTTTCTAAGAGAGATCAAATTGATCATTATAAGATCAAAAATCATAAACAACTTTCTATCTTAGTTGTATGAACATCACTAATCTTATTTAGGGTTGTAGGGACTAGACTAGCCATTTTTAGGTAAACCAAAATAGACTATCCTTTATCTCTTTATTTTGATAGTTTAGAAGCATACCACATACTTGCATACTCTTCTTTTTCTATTCATTTCGATACATACTTCATATTCACCAATCTCATTCACTTCTTAATTTGAAAACAAATCAAAAGTTTTAAAAAGGCACACTGATATTTTTACTTCATTACTTGCCAAGGTCTTTTTTAATGTATCACAAATATTTTTGCCTATATAATTGAATTTATTTGGTATACATTATCAACTTAAAAAATATTAACAAAAATTGTTAAATTTGTATATGAGACGTGATTAATTGCCATGTATAAATTGTTTTTTACTGAATTATATATCAATATTAAACTCTTTTTGATTAAATTCGTTAATGTGTTTCACATATTTTATATAAATTATTGTTGTTAATCTAATGTTCATAAAACTCATACAATAAAAATCATTCTTATATTTATTTCATACATTATTTAATTTAATTCACTTAGCTCAGACATTGTTTATGAATATGCAATTCATACAATTGTTTCACAAAAATCAATAATATTTTTTTATATTAAAATAACAATTAAATAATTATGATTATTATACAATAATCTAGTTGTTGCGGTCATGGTCATACAATGGTTATGAATTGTATATATGATCATTCAATTTCAATACAAATAAATTCAGACAATATTAATGAACTTAACAATTGCATGTCCATTCATTTCATTCTATTTGATCATAAAATTTGTTAAGACACAACATAAATTTCTATAAGGGTAATGCTAGCGATTGCTCCGAGGTACTTGTTAATGAATCAAAATTAGAAATTATTCATGAAATTTATGTAGAAAAAAATTATTTTTTTGTTGTTTCAATGTGTTGAATGCACAATTTTTAAGGTAAAATTTCTATTTTTTTTTCTTCTTAAAAAGTACCCTAAGGACACTTGTTAGCATTTCCCTTGTTATAAATATTTATCATTGTGAATCATGAATAAACTAATTTACTATAGAAGAAAAATTAGTCTTCTTACTTTCCATTCTTTTATCGTTTAATTTTTTTCCTTCTTTTCACACAAGCTTTTTTGTTATAATTTAATTATTTTTATTTAATATTTGTATACAAAATTAATTCAATTTTATAAGTAGTGATATATTTTTCATGAAAAAATTGTGATATATTTGATAGGAAGGTAAAATTATAAATAAGACATAATATCTAGTAGGAATAAGTATTTCAAGTATGAAGTCAAAATTCAAACTGAGCTCGTACATTGTTTTGAACCAACAATATTTTCTCTTTTAACAATATTTTCACTTCACATAAACACCAAAAAGCATATAATCATTTGGGACTTCATCGTTCTTCTTTTTCTCTCTCTTCTTTTCTTTTGCTATTTCTTTTTCTTTATCTCTTTTACGACCATAAAGCCAATTTTTAGCCACATCATCTTTAAAAGTTACTGTTGTGAAGATTTTTGTATTATCGAGTTTCACTCGGTACCTACGAAAACTGACGTTGTCCTCTTTAAGAGTGGTTTCGATCAAAAGTCGGTTCATTGTGTTGATATGAAATGAAGAGAGAAAAAAAGAAAAAGAATCAAGAAACGGAGAGAGAAAGAGAGTGGGGTTTTGATTTTCTAAAGAAAGAAATGAAGAGAGAGAGGGGTTGGAAATTTGTAGGTGATTGGGATGATAGATATAACATGCGGAAAGAAATGAGAGAACAAAGGGGAATTATATTTATTATAGGTAAAAAAAGGAATAAAGAGTGATACGTGTCTCAAAAGCTTCTTAGCAAGAAAAGAAGTCCATTTGGTGATTAACGTTGGTGTAAATTTTTATAGGAAAAACGGAGAGTCTATGTGCGGGTAATTTTATTCAATGCAATACCTTCAAAATAAAATAACATAACATTTTACTATTGTGTAAGACAAGTTTGTAAGTGTAATGGACCACACAAAATTGGATTATAAAGTTAGATGAATTTTGAAGCAAAGGAAAAATGAAATTTGGGAATGAACAAAAGGCACTAAAAAATTAAGAGCCAAACCTGCCGAAAAATATTGCAACCAAGAAACAGATGATCTGCCGTCTGGATACTACCACATTCTCTACCACACAAATTAACTTGTGGTTGGAGAACAAGTCGTCTAACCAAATTATCTTTTGTCGGAATTCTATTTGAAAGAAGACGCTAAGCAAAAATGAAAACTTTAGCAGGAACAAATTTATGTCAAACATCGTTATAGTCACCAACAACCATCAGTTCTTCAACAGAAGTTACTTTATAGTGAACAAAAATATTATTAGGAATAATAATATTGTTCATCATCTATGATTTAATTACTAAATTTAAAAGTTGGAATAAAAGTAGTTTTTTTGGTTACTTCTTTCTCATTGTTCACTAATTGCATTTTTTTGAAGAGACAATTGTACCTTTTTAAAAAATATTTTAGTAAAATTAATCTTCTTCACTTAAAAAAAATGAAGATAAATTTAATTTAATATCTTAATATGGAGATAATATAATTATAAATAATTCAATCTAGTATATATAACAAAAGTTTATAACTTTAACATTGTAATCTAGTTATTAACAAAAAAAATTCAAACAATCTATTTTTTTTAAGGAATTAAGACAATCTATTAAGGATATTTGAAATAGAATCTACTTCAGTGTTTCGATAATTTAATTTTAATTGAAAAATAACATAAATATAATAAGTTTAAAATAATACGTGCATATTATTTTTAATGCTTTCTTTTGTTTTTTCTTGGATACAAAGTCAAGCTCTCACCTCTTTCAAAACAACAAAATCAAGCTCTTATCACTGAACTAAAATCTTGTAGACATAAAACTTCTCTTTGTTTGCTTAAACGAGGATATCAACAATGTTCATCATCTTAAAACACGAGTCTTATTTGACAAATAGATGTTTTGTTGAAGGTTCTTTGTGTCAGACCAACCCTCATGATAGGGTTCACTTTTATTGATAAGAGTTCCTAAACCTTTTTATGGTGTACCTATTGTTGGAGTTGAAAATATAACATACCACAGTGCTAAATGTTTACTTGGTGATCACACTGGGTTTCTTCGTTTACTTGTACTAACTCATGATAAATAAAAATATGTGATGTTTTATTTATTTTCTGTTAATCATAATATCATTTTTGTAAAGGATAAGTTGATTTTAGAAATAACCATTTGTTTTTGCATAAAAAAAAAAGTTGTTCAATATTTTATTATTAGTGATTTCTTAGAGTTTATCATGTACATTATTTCTTAGAGGTATATCACTCAAAATTGAGCATAGGGAGATCTATGACTATATCACGTCTTGATAATGAAATTGTCTAATTGGATCAAAGCTTCTTAGCCTTAGGTGTGGCATAATTTGTTTAATGTTTCTTAGAACTATCTATTCATCTATATCTTGAGAAATATAACTACTGATTTCGTTATGTTGACTTAAGACTTTGAAGTGTGTTCCTCTCAAGATTTCAGATTTAATTTTTTTTGATGTCAATTTTGGTGGGCTAGTTTATCTTCTTATATCTACCTATGTAGTTTATAATTAACATTATCCCTTATGTTATTATATTTATGAAACATATAGATGTTTGACTTTGTTGTCTCCTTTTTCGGCAAAGACTTATATATGAGATGATGAATGGTCCTTCCTCGATTCTTTACTATGCTTCCCACTTATTTCATTCAATGGTTATTTTGTTTAGACGATTACTCAATAGGTCCCTTAAATTATTCGCAGATGGAGGGATACAACCCGATCAGAGTTTACATACAATAAAAATTGTTCGTAAGTTACGATTGGATTGGTTGAGGGGCTGTGAGCAATCCAAAGGGTCTATTGAGTAACCATATTATTTTATGCTTGATAATTTGACCATGATACACGTGAAACTTTTAGATTTGGCTTCATTTCTACGTGAACATAACATAACATAGCATACCTGATTTGGTACATATGAAATTGTTCTTTATTTGGTGTTTGTTGTGAGGCATTTGATGCAAAGGAAAAATGTTAGTGGCATGTGGAGTCAAAAGTAGATATAATCGGCAGTCCATTAGGAATTTTCCTTGATGAATATGTAGATACTTCTCCTATAATTTTTGTCAAAAAAAAATGGAGATACTTCTCGTAGAAGTTAATTTTGACACTATTACATTTTAATTATACTTGTCACATTTAAGTTTTCTTTTCTATTAGTTTTAGATACTCACATCCCGTTAAAAAAAATAGGTACTCGCATGTCAAGTTGATGTAATAATATAGTTTTTTTTTTTGAAGGAATGTAATAATATAGTTTGGTTTGTAACATGATATCATATCTTTTATATACCACCTATTGATTTTGCATTTAGAGTTTATTTTACTTGATAGTATTACATAGAGAAATTTATGTCTTTTGGTGAAGAGATAATATTTTTTAGAAGAGTTTTGCCAATGACAATATGCGATGGTTTGGTATGGTGGAGAACGAAAGCCTCCCTCCATTCGCGAGTATGGGTTTGAATCCCATTAGACACAACTTATCACACGTCCACGCTCTTTAACCAAACACATGCAACCATTGCACTATTGAATCAAACTCTATCAGTGAATGTACTAAACAATTGCAAATTTTCAAATCAAGCATTTCACATTTTCGCTAAAAAGTCTCTTTTGTAACCATTGCAAATTTCCAAATTTATATTTTGGAAATTTCTCACACACATCTCATCCTAACCTCTTATCGAAGAGGAAAAAAAAGCTCATCCTGTGCTCTTTTGTCCTTCAACTTTAAATCATTGAAAAACTGAGTCATTGACTCATTGTTACGATACAAACCAGTCAATTAGATCCTTCATCGTGCAATTATATATTAAGGAAGGGACAAGAGTTACCAATCAATAGATGGTTATATAGTAATTGTGGATTAGTGTAATAACATACTAGAAAAGTTCTTCTCATAACTTGCCAAAAACTACCCTATAACATAAGTTTTTTTTAGATTTTTTTTTTTGAAGGAAAGTTTTTTTTTTTTTTTAGAGATATAACATAAGTTCTTATCATATAAATACTGAAGTATAAAATATTTCTATAATAGAAAAAGATAACAGAGTCAAAATGTTGTCATATACGCTAGAAGTTAGTATTTTCATAAGCCAGCTTAAAAAATTTAGGCTTAATTGCACTTTTGGACCCTTATCTTTTCAAAAGTTGCGGTTATGGACCCTTAACTAATTTAAATACAAAACAACCCCCTATGTTTTGATTCTTTAGCAGTTTTGGACCC
>Ga0099826_10002103_pt1 | contig 12609 bp, 11 predicted proteins | sample Mtrugardesep15_FD_76830 | JGI IMG/M metagenome (GOLD analysis project Ga0099826, IMG submission 76830) | Root nodule microbial communities of legume samples collected from California, USA - M. trunc garden sep15 | ecosystem: Host-associated > Plants > Roots > Nodule | place: USA: California...
CTAGATAAACTGTTTATGTTGACCAAAAAGTGATCCCCCATAGTAAAGCAATACGCGGTTTCAGCAGCACTAAGCAATTTTTTTAGATTAACTAAGTGATCTCTAATTATATCTTAATATATATTGTTAATAGATGCTCTCTAAAGTGAATTGAACACTTTAAAAGACACTATGTTTACTTTTTATGTCATTCTATATTAACTAAAAGAATAAATTTAGTTTTTTGTTTGGATATTGAGACTTCATCAATTTTGGGAAAAATAGCTTACGATATTATCTTTGTTGTTTGTTGTGATGTTTCATAACTTTACACACTGAGATATATTTATTTTGACTAGTTGAATGTGTAGCCATGCTAATATTAATATACATTAATGCCGAAATAAGCGACAATGAAACTAAATCTCGACGCAAACCAACATGGGGATACAAATGTAACAGTTCTTCGAAAAGGTTTTCAACCATAGTTTCATTGATGGTAAAATCTTTCAATCAATGAATCCATGAATCACAACTTTTGATCAATAACATGTAACAATACAATAATCTACAAAACTTAATCAATGGCCTGAAAAAAATTAGATTATAATAATCTAATACAAAAATTTCTTCTTAGATACAACTAGAGTATACAAAATTTCTTCTCATGTAATATTACATGTAGTATACAAATCCTAGCCAAGAAGAAAATAAGGATTGTAACTATCCCAAACAGAGTGATTTCCCATTTCAAGGAACATGTTAGCAATATCATCTGTCGTTATTTTCTCATGTGACTTTAGGACTAGCTTATATAGATTAGAAACCAAGGGGTTTCTAAGAAATGGATTAATAGCTCTTCCAAGCATAACTAAATCAGATAGAAGTTCGGCATCGTTATTGTCAGAGACAATGAAAATGCAGTTTGAAAGAGCATAGAAACCAAGTAAATTCGCATATACTGGTAAAAATGTATCTTTGTGGTTACCTACGCCTCCTATCCAATCAATCTTTTCCTGTTTCTCGGTAATGTTTTCGGCATATGACACCAATTGACGGGAAAATCTACTTCGCCATCCGTGTAAATAGCTCATTAGTTCATCTTTGTCAGCCCATGTCTTCAAAATAGGTAGCTTTTCCATATTGGAGCAACAAATTTGGCTGATCAACAGCTTCTCTTCATAATGGTTGTCGATTTCCTTGTCGAAAACTCTCCTCACAAGATCTCCTTCGAATGATACATTGCTTTCAGCTTGTAATACCCACTGACAAAGGTAGTTGAAGTAATAAATCCAGTGACCAAAGATAGAAGAGAGATGATCAAAACAGAATCTTATCACTCTATCTACTTGGATCGGAACCAATTCATGAGGAACATTGCTCCCACTTCTTTCTGAAGTAAAATACTTTTGAACATCTGAGGAAAGGCTTAATCTAACCGAGTCATCTTCGTCTTCCAAAAGCTTGATGCATGTGAACCATGCATTAAGCACATGATGAGCATACAAATTCACACCTTCATTTTTCATAAAACAAGAAGGTGATGATGTGGCAGAGGGAATATGATCATTGTAAACAATAGAGCCAAGGAGTGTGGCCTGTCCGAGTATACCAGACGCTATCAAGGATCCAGCTGCTGCATGGCGCATACTTGTCTGTTCAGATGGTGAACTGCATTGCTTAATCATGTTACAGAAATAAACAATGCAATCAAACAACCAACTTAACATATCCTGATTCATTTCGCCACAAACCACAAACTCCATTCCTTTATTGGATGGAAAAGAACTTGCAAATAACATTGTAATTCTCTTAGTACATACTCCGAGACAGTAAACAAGGGTTTCTCGGGTCTTTGCATGTCTTGTTTGATTGTACAAGGAAACTAAGTCGTTCCAGAATTGTGACACGGAATCAAAGTTCATTTCACCAACATAACTTGTGCCGGTGCACTTCTCGTGGCTAGCTTTTTCAAATTGCAGCAAATTCCAAGCTACAAGGATCCTCAGAATGTAATATTTACATTTGTGGTTCTTCTCTGAAGCCAAAATCTTCACCAATGTTCCATGAAGATTAGTTTTTGCCCAGAGGTGAATAACACTAATGTGATCAATGGAAAGATCACAGAGTTTACCATCAGATTCAGCCGCTTTCAGGAACTTCAGAAGCCACTTCAATGTTGCAAGTCGAACTTCATACAACGAGTCTGACAAGCAGCGAATCAACCTATGCAAAATACCAGAGGATGCATCCTCCATTTCATGTTCAGGCAAAGATTTTGCACTTGGAAGAGAATGTCTCAGTGGTGAATGGGTCGATTCTTCCTCGTTTTTAGATGCTTGAAACAGACAACCGAAATAGGAAATGGCTGCTTGTTCACGGAGTTCAGCAATGGTTGCATCGTAATAAGGCTGTCCGTAAGATTCCAAATCTAAGCATTCTGTGGACAACTCCAAAAGCAGGTTGCGAATGGTTAAAAATTGTTGGGTTACATGGCATGTCCTTGCAATATTGAGCATTTGATCAAGAACTTTTATGAATGTTTCATTGAGGATAGGGCACCTGCATTGAGTAGGTCTTCCAATCCATGATCGCTGTGTAAGAATTTGGATCAACTCACCAATGAGATCTTTCTTCGAGTTATCAGCAAGATTACTACAATTTACCTCCAGCAGAGAACTCAACTGTAAGAGAATTCCATGAATTAGGTTGTAGGAAATCCCATGGGAACCTGATTTGTCAGAGTTTTCAACACAGGGAAGCTCGGAGGCAATACTGAGAAGGACTGACGACAACTTCTCGTTTGATACAAGACTTGTTAGAGCTCTAGATGCAAGAACACGGACTCGTAAATTACTTTGGGTCGAGCACCTCCTAATCCATGGCATTAAAAGAAAAGGGTCTAGTTCATCTCCTCTTTCCCCAGCAATTGATGAAGGCTTCAGCCTTGACAAAAGAATCAGAATTGGGTACAAACTCGGATGCAGATTATTTCCCCTAATAGATTCTAAATCTCCTGAAGATTTAGGACCCAGAAACTCGGTTGCAACTTCCAGTTCATTGAAAAGAAATGAATGCAGTGATGGATACCTTGAAACAACAAAACAAATTATCAAGTGTTTAGTTGTCATCTAATCACTCTAACTAGAAGATCCAAACTATGAACAGACAGTGATATCAAATGTACATATAAAGTTGAGACAAAGAGTCCATAGGCTGCATATAACTCATGTTTTTATGAAAATATTTCCAAAAACAGAGCAATTTTAAATTGAAATTCAGCAAAAATCATATGTCAAGACAGTGAGAAGGAAGTCAAAAAAGTATACAGTTTCAACTTTGACATGAATTTTAATTCTCTCTGCAATATTAAAATGATGGACAAATAATGCCAAGTGAGCCATTTCCAAAATGATCAGATGAAGTCTACACTTATCATAAGACACTATACAAATTAAAGCACAGAAACTAGTGAATTTAATTGAAATGTTATTAAAAAAACAAAATCGATAAGATAATAGGCTTATGTAAACCAAGACATTCCATGTTTCAAATGAGGAAATGCCCCAACCTGTAATGAGAGACATTCAGTAAGCCTCTATCCGCTTATCAGTAAGTATACCAATGTAATGAATTTTTTCAAAGATCAACTAACTCAAACTTATGCTATCAAATGGAATCGCAGAAATAGCTTTATGCCTCTAAAATTATCATCTGTAATTACTACTTTGACTTAGTAAGACAAATATTAGAAAAATTAAGTAAATTTGGTATTTGAACAGTTTCTTTGTCATTGGGTCACTAAACTTTAAAATAATTTGTAATTGGTCCTTGAGTTTGGGAACCTAATACAAAAAATTTAAAAGTTTAGGAACCTAATTAAAAATTATTTCAAAGTTTATGAGGGACCAAACTTAAAATTATTTAAAAAGTCAGGGACTCGATTAAGAAAAATTTAATTAACGGATCTAATTACATATTTAAGACAAATTCAGACTCGTTAAAAACATAAATAAATATATAAATAAAAAAAAAACCTCAAATAGGTCAGGCACCTACAGAGTAATTAAACATTTCAATAAAACAGTATAAGGCCCTAAAAGCCTGCGGGAAATTTATGTGATGCAAGCAATATACTACACTTTTGCAAGATATTTCATGGAATAAGAATATGAACATGCTCTCACGTCAAATCAATCAAAAACACAAGATCTAAAGTGATCAAATCCAATAGTCAGAATCATACCTATGAAAAAACTCAAGCCCAGAAATTGCTCTTCGTGCTGATTCTCGCTTATGAACATTAAGGAATCCAATCATGCGACGAACCAAAGCAGTGTAAGACAGACAAGCACTATTTCTGATTTCCCAGTATGGAGATGAGAAAGAGCGAATAGACAAAATCATAGCCTCAGCAGAGAAACCAGACGTATCAGTAGATAAGTTAGAATCGTTGAATGCAGCTTTTAGAACATTAAATGCATGCACTGTAGGAATGACACCTTCATCTCTGATCTTTGATGACATCTCTCTCACATTTCTCTCAGCTTCCTGCGTTGAATTGTTTTCTTTCATCGAATCATTTGACGTGCATAGGTTGTCTTTCGAGTTATCACTTTCAATCTGATTCAACATAGACCCATTTCCCACATCAATAAGCCACCTTAATGCCCTTGGGAGGAGCTTCTTTGGTGTACCTTCTGGCTCTGATAGGAACAGAGCAGTAAATGCAGCTGGTATTCCAGCACTTCTTCTCAGTAAGTCATCAACTACTTGTCCTTTTGCCACAGTTCTCTGCATAAGTTGTTCCATCCATGACTCTGTCAATCTATGAAGCCTGAAGAAGAAGATACACAACTTAAGTGGCAGAAAAATGATTTCTCGTATAACATTCATTTAGGTAAAAATAATTAGTTTTGACGAACAAGGGCATTTGCTGTGACAAAGTCATAATTACAAATTACACTTCATTTATCATACACATGTCCTATAGAAATCATCCTGCTATTTACTATTCTTCTGTATCATTTTTGGGATTAACCGGTTCACGCCCTATCAGGGATCGATAACTATCAACAAGGGTTAAACTTATAGCTTTGTGTTTGATAATTCATAATGTTATTCCGCATTAAATATAGATTATAGAATCTTATATTGCGTATTCCTTTCCTCTGTCTCCATCCTACTCTATCTAAAGTAAACCTTATAATCTCCACAATAAAAAACTTCCTTCATAAGCAAAGTTACAAAGCATTTCATATAAATCCCGGAGTTGTAAAAAAAGAAAAATGCATTCCATATAAATAAACAAGTTACAATTGCAAAATTACCTTGGGTCATTTGAGCAAAGTAAGCGATTGCAAAGAGCTGTGAACCCAGCGCGTGTCTTGTCAATAGCACCATTATGCTTCATCTTCATGAGAACTTCTAAAAAATGATTTCCAATTGTTTCTAGTTGTTCTAAATCAAGCACAGAATCAGATGAACAGTCCGCAGTCTCAATAGAAGCCCCCTCCAGCTCAGACGAATCCGAACATGCATTTGGCAGTGGTACCTTTCTCACAATAGTCCCCAAAAGAAGGCTCACCTGAACAAGAAAACATAGTGAAATTATAAATATTAATAATCAAATTTAAATTTTGGAAAAAAAATATTGACACGTCCTTTTTAATAACCAAACTTTTCATTGTCACTGAAGATTATACTCAATAATTTTAAGTTTGATAAATAAAGACTGGGTAACGGCTTACACTGGTCTTATACGACAATTACCAGTGGAGGAGATAGAAACTCCATAATTTTGAAATAAAACATACACCAAATACAATCACACCACAAATTTTAAAAGTATATGTAACCTCTTTCAAATAAGTACCTCTTTCATAGCCAGCCAACAACCAACCATGACAATCTGTTCTGATGCTCTGTTATCGTGGGAAGGCTTTGAATTATTGTTCTCATATTCAGATGAAGGTGTGTGCTCATTCTCATGATCTGGTACCTCCAACAAAAGATTATCGTCGTCAACCATCTCATCCATATCTTCGGGAAGATGCCAAGCATCTGCAGAAACCACCCATAGTGCCAACGAAGTTATCCGCACCACAAGGTCTAAAAGTCTTACAAGCAAATATCTCATCTCTGATATGCTCGATGATGTCACATCAGAATTCCAGTTCAACTCCTCAAAAGCATAACGTAGAGCAAGTAATACACCATGGACGAAACTGTTCTTGCATGCTTTAGTAAGATCTTGCTCTCCACCTCTTACAACAACATCCAGCCAGTCAATCATGGATTTCAAATATAGTATCACAGGATTCTTTGATTTACTAGACTGATTAACCCCATTTACCAATTCAGATTTTGAGCTTAAATAGGAAATATTGAATGGATCTTCAATCAACCAACCTAGATCTATCGCATACTTTCTAAATATAAGCCGTAAAGTTAGAGCACCGGCATCACTTTCCCTTACACGTGGACTGCAAACTAATTTCATAGCCCAAGCAATTACCTTCTTCAGCATCTCTTCACTTGAAATTCCAGGTAGTGGGTTCGGATAATGGAGTAATATCTGAAATGCGCTCTCTCTCAACCTGTCCCAACTATCAACAATGGAAGCAACCAACAATAGGGTTGAATCAGAAGATGTCATTCCCTTGCTGTAAGGATATAGATGATTTTCCGACACAGAATTATCAAACTCCTCAACTATCGATGACTTAATCGACCAAGTGTTTATCATAATCAAGATGAGATCCGTTGCCATTATTTTTCTCTTGTAAGGAGCAGAAGGATAGCATGAGAAAAACAAGAAGCCACTCAACCACCTCATGAAGTGGAAAAGATCGTCTGCTCTTTTCATTGTCGACTCCTTGTTCCCATCCAAAGGACGTACTTCTTCACTACATTTAATACGCTCGAGAGGGTTCCAACTTCCTTGCTTGAATTGTCTTTCTAAGGCTGTTCGAACCCTAGAGAAGAACTTACGGAACAAGCTGCCCCACTTCATCTGAAAAGATGTGGAACAACACCTCATATTCAAAGGAACAGCTTCCTTCAATAAAGTGAGCTCTAAATGAGAAGGAAGACTGGACGTTTTCGGGTTCAAGAAAAGAGACTCAGCAGCATCTACACGTAGTGACTCGTCCACATGAGTCAATGCATTTACTAGCCACAGAACACGAATCTTAAAATCTATTCCCTTAATGCATACAAGAGCATGGCTTTGTGTTCCAATCTCGCGCTCTTCTTCATTTGTTGAAGGACTTTCACACCAATCAATGTCGCCTTCAACCAAAGCTAGAGATCGAGATACCTTAAGCAAGGAAACTAGAATTGCAATTTTCTGTTCAAGATTCAATTCCAAGTTTGAACAAACAATTCCTGGATATTGCAGTCCCTTTTCATCCTCGTCTGGCCCAACTGAGACAAAAGCAAGCATAGGAAATATACTATCCACATCAATTTCCAGTAAAATTGGCAGAGCATAAGTGTTTATATTGGTGCGATGTTTTGAGAATCCAGAGGCCAACCCATACAGAACTGGGGGAAGACAATACCCTCTATAGAGAGCATACCCACCTTCAATACCATCTGTCTCCCAGCACTCATCACGCAAATATTCAAGAAAGCACTTCAGAAACGACGTTGCGGCACAACACACATCATCATCGACATAAGCATGTATTGTCTCGAACAAAAGGTCTGGACACATATCCAACATTTTCTTCGCGCCCAACCTCTTTGTTAGCAATGCTAAAGGAATGTATCTACCCTTACATCGCGACCCCAACGAAAGAAGATCTGCTGCAATCTTCCCCAAAAACACTTTAATATGTTCCCCACCCACCGACCAACGCAGGGACGATTGAATATCCATAAAAAGATCAAAAATGAGATGAACCTGTTTCACAGTCTGACTCAAAGAATCCTCCAAGTTATTCCAAATAATCCTAAGTATCCGCATCCCCATTTCCTCGGGAATAGGATCATAGTCTCCCGACATATCAGTAAGATTCGACAGCATCGAAGTTTTTATCTGCTGCAAACAAATCTGCATCACAGTCAATGCATGAAAATTGAAATGACTATCAACAGGACTCTCACAATGCCTACACAGCTCAGGCAAAATTCCGTCATACAATATAGTCTTCTTTAAACTCCCTATACCATTACCTCGAACCTCACAGCCATTCACAACATCAAATTGAGTATTAAGCAAGTTTCTAGAAACCGCAGTAAGAATTCCTCTAATCAAACAAATCCTGCTAAGAACAGAAAGCTTACATATCCTACAATAAACATCATCACCCTTGCAAGGAATTTTCCTGACAGCAATCATAAATTCACTATCACTACTGGAATCTGAAAGGTTCAAATTAAAAACACCTTGAATCAAAACCAAACCAAGCTCTTCTGAATTAACACAAACTTGAAGAGCAGCACAAAGAGCAACACCGGCAGCAACAAAACAATCCCTAGAAAAAGCATCAGAACCCATCAAATTCAAAACAACACTCACAATCCCCTCCATCACACTCGAAAAACCATCATTTCCAACACCATTTTCGCCACCAGAACTAAATTTCAAAGGAAACTTCTGAAGCAAGTAATACAAACAAGACATACCCTCTTGACATTGTTCCATTACAATCGGCGAAGGACGAGAAGAATCAACATTCGACTCTGAAACAACACCATTCAAACTCCTAACAACATCACCAGCAACCAAAACAGCACAAATCTCAACAACATCATTCAAAAACCCCAATTTTGCCAAACCCATTACCGAAAGCGCAACACGCGACACCGAAAACCGTTTCCCTTTCCCATTACTATACTCCTCCAAAACCTCCCTAAAACACCCAGATAACAAATCATGAAAAAATTTAATCTTTGGCAAAATCCCCAAAAGGGTTCTATGCAAAGGTGAAGAATTCTCCAAAAACAAAATCTCAAAGTAAACTTTCGACATGAAAACAATTTCGGGTTTTTCAATTTTGGAGTCATTGATGAGATTGATGAATGATGAAGCAAGGTTTTTGGATTGAGAAAGTTGAGAGTAAGTTGAAGTGAGTGTAGTGAAATGGAGAAGGTTGAGATGAAAAGGGGAATTAGGGTTAGGGTTTTGGGAAAGGGAATTGAGGAAGGAAGATGGGAAAACGACGGCGTTGTATGTGTATTTGTGACGGTGTTGTAGTGCTCGCCATTTTGCTGACATGGTGTTTGATGAAATGTCTCAGTGAAAATGAAGGTTTGAATTTTAGGGTTTTTGAAGAGGGAAACGACGGCGTTTTGATTTAGGGTTTTAGGGTAGAAGGGTTCTTGGAAGAAGAGAGTGGAAGAAGGTGGTGAAGTATGAAGTATGAGAGAGAGAGTAGTTTTTTTTCTTTCAAACTTTCAAAAACCTATGAGAATTTGGGTTTAATTTTTTTTATTTCAATTAAATAAAAATAAATATGAACTTGTAGAATAATTATGTATTTGTTGATAGGCATTTTAGTCCTTAAATGTGTAATTAATAATTACAATAGTTTTTTAATGTATTCAAAAAAAAAAATTGAAAAAGCAAAAAATAGAATATATTACTATGAACACCGTAATTGTGGAAGCACACGATGTGCCATAACAATCACAAAAATATCAAAAACCTATCAAAATTACATAAGTCAATCGATACCCATGCATAAAACGGGCTCGACCACCAACTTTGTGTACCAAAATAGTCATTGTTTGTACTCTATGTTAGTCAAAATAAATAGTCATTGTTTGTATTTTATATTAGTCAAAATAGTTCGTACGTTAAACTGTTTTGTTAATATAATCATGTTAATCTCTCAATATATTTACTTATTATCATATCAGTTCATATAAATACTTATTTACTGTTTTATGTCATATCTGGTTCTATATAAAAAGAATTAATGTAGGTATTATTTTAAGACTCTTTTGACTAATGAAATGTACAAAACGACTATTTAGAAATTTTGATATTATGACTACCCAATACATATTAAAGGATCAAGATGACCCTTACCTCAAAAATTTATGTGAAAATAAACTCTCTTTTTTTGTCAAGTAGTCTAGTAGCCGGAGCTCACACATTATAAATGTGGAGAAGTGGGGTGTCAGAAGTTCGAATCTTTGCCTCTGCATAAATTATACAATGTCTCTATCAACTGAGCTAAGCCAACGGGACTGTGAAAATAAACTCTTAGCTCTGAAAAGAGTGACAACTAGAAAATTCCGAGCAATATCAAAAACTTTTGCCTAATTAAAAACTCTTAGTTCATAATAGTTGTTGTTGATAAGTGATTTTGATGATTTTTGCTTATTCAAGTGTGTAGCATGAATTGATGAATGGTTATTGTTGAAACTTGTTCAAATTCAATTTATAAATGTTTATTTAGGGTTGTATGTTGATGGGGTTTGAATTGGTGTGGTTGATTTTGAGTTTTGAAAGAAAATGGAGAATTTTGAGGTTTTGGTGAAAAATGATCTAAATGATGAATTTTAGGTTAATTGATGTTTTGATTTCATAATTGTGATATTTTTTATTGCTTTTGAAAGTATGTAAACTAGTACACAAGTTTTGGGATCGAGTTTGGGGTCAAAGGGATCAAAAATGGAATTTTGGGGTGAAAATTAGGGAGTTCCCGAGAGGGAACAACCAAGAACAGGGTGACCTGTTCTGGTGTAGCGAGTTGCATAGGACAGACACCCATGTTCCGCGTTGTTCCGGGCACTTGGGGTCAATCCGGGCAGTTCCAAACTGATTCTTTTGACGTAGTTAATTATTTTTATACTTTCTAAACCTTTGGAAACATCAAATGACTTGGATAGATCTTGGTTTTGTGAATTGAATCAATTTTTTTGAAAATTATCCAAGAACGTATGATTTTCCGAAAACTCATTTTCTCAAGGAAAAAGGGTAGGGCTAAGGTTGCTTTACTGTAACTATGATTTATAAAATAGTTTGAAATGGTTACTTGAACTTTAACTTGGTTTTACTTTGAAAATTGGATTTCTTTTGAAAAGTGATAAAATGAGACGAACTAAGTGAAATTTTGGAATTCAATGGAATTGGCCTATGATGCCTATATGCTTATACTACTGTGATCTTATGTGTGTAGTGTATATACTTGGTTGAATGTTTGATTAAGTTTACCTCGTTTTGTTGAATTACTTAAAAAATGTAGAAAGTTATGGAAATAAACGAACTTTGTCGAATTGAGGTTTTAATATGAGATAGCTTGTAATTGGCTTTGTATTCATGGTGATATGATTAAATAAGAATGAATCATTATTGATTGGGTGTTTAAGATGTTGATTATCATGATGTGACTAGTTGTCCGTTCTTTATATTGATTATGAAATTATCATGATGTGGTTTCTTAAATGTGATATTTGTGATTGGTGATTGTTGTTGATGATGAATATTACATTGATTATAATGATGGTGATATATATATAATATTGATGGTGAATTCTTATATGCAAAATGACGATGAAATTGATAGTGATCACATGTATGAAAAATGAATGTGTTAGTGTTGGTGATTTATGGTGTGAATGTATGCATTGTCGAGTCATATGTTTATGCATTCATAAGTATGATACTTTGTATCTAATGAAGGTGATTAGGATATTTATATCCAACGAAGGTGATTAGGACTTTATGTCCAACGACGATGATTAGAATACTTTGTATTCAACGTAGGTGATTGACCACATGCATGTAGAGTCGAGTCTAGGCGCATAGCATACATTCAATACTTGATGAAAACGTGTCTTGTTTGAATATATGCTTGGTGAATACGTGCTTTGGTGAAACTTGGTGAATTATATACTTGGTGAAATTTGATGGACATGTGAAGGTGTGAAAGTGTACTTGTTATGATTTTATATTTGTATGCTTGATGTAGAATAATGATGAATCCTTATGAATAATATGATTAGATACCATTGATCATTTGAAATTATTTTATGCTGTTTATTTTATTTGATTATGCTTTAATTGATTTGAATGATGTCTAACCCCCAGTGGTCGTTTGATTGACCGTCTACCTTATTCGTATGAATGAATGGATAGACGGTGTGCATAATTAGTTTGCTTCGCTTGGTGAGTATGTTGCTTGAGGATAGCATAGATGTTGCCTCGTCTACCACATTTTGGTGTCATAATATTTAGGCTCTGATAAGGGGTCCGAGTCGGTGTTTTTGTTTATGAATGCTTTGAGGATTTGTTGAGACTATGTATTGATGATGATACACGCAGTATGATGACATGGCTACTTGAAGTTTTATTTTGTTATTGATAAACTGTTGAAATGATTGATTCCGTTGCGATGTTTTGAAAATTAATCTTGCATGTTTTGAACTTATTGAAGAAGTAACATCTAAATTCTTTATATGATTGTATCATTGCGTGTTTTATCGATTTAAAGGGTTTAGGGTGTACTCAACTTTAAAGGGACCATTCATGTCTCAGAGGGATTGTTAAAATTTAAAAACAAATTCTCCTTCAGTATTTTTTTTTTCATGATGAAATTTTTCAGAGATCCTTTTCTTCTTCATTAATCATCATCTGTCTTGTATTTCTTTTTAAAAAGAATATTAATTTCA
>Ga0099826_10002104_pt1 | contig 12608 bp, 5 predicted proteins | sample Mtrugardesep15_FD_76830 | JGI IMG/M metagenome (GOLD analysis project Ga0099826, IMG submission 76830) | Root nodule microbial communities of legume samples collected from California, USA - M. trunc garden sep15 | ecosystem: Host-associated > Plants > Roots > Nodule | place: USA: California...
CACCTTTGATAAGAAGTATCAGTGCTACGGAGTGTTTGAGACACTATATACTGACATAGCATTGACATATGTGGAACATGGTTACATTCAATTGCTCTTATTTACTCAAATTATTATGAGTGTCTGTGTCGGGGTTCTGTTGCTGTCTGTGCTTCATAGAATTTTGTTGATGTTTTCGGTGTTATTTGGTTTCATAGAATTTTGTTGGTCTTTTTTCTTGAAACACTGTTTTTGAAATTTTGTTTGTGTAGCATTCAATCACTTTTATATTTTTCAAATTATTATTTGTGACTGTCTGCACTGTGCCGTGTTTATGTCAGTGCTTCGTAGACTTTTGTTGATGTTTTTTGATGTTCTTTGCACAAACTCTTGGAAGACACTTTAATTTTTAGTTTTTATGAAATTAAAGTTCTGTTTATTTCTTTTAGGATGTCAGTGATATACGACAAGTTCCTGATCATCAGGTTTGTTGGGCATTCTCTTTGAATTTGGTTATATTGTATTGTTGTGTTTGATCTTGTTTACCAAGTTAGTTTTCGTGTGTCGGTGATTTATATAGGAGGTGTTTGCGGATCCTAGCCGTGATGAAAGCTTGATCATTGAGCTTTTAGAGTTTAAGCCTGATGTTGCTGATAATGGAAGTGCTGCATGGTTTCTTCAAGACCTTGCTAGGGAGCAGGATGCAGAAGGAACTGTGGTATGTTATAGTTTCAATTTGGTTTCTTCAAATTATTACAATGAAATTTGACTTTGTAATTGGTATAGAAACTGGGTTATGTTGTGTTTGTTTATCATATGTGGCGGCAATGAATGATCAGGGAATGTGTGGATGATACAATGAGTAAAGGCGTGTTTTTTGAACTATTGTGCCACTAATGAATGAATTGTACTGATGCGGGTTTGTTGGTTTGGTTCAGTTGAAGTGTGTTTTCATTTTTACTCTATTTAATTCATGAAATCGTCGTAGGAAATTTGTGAAGGATACCTGCCGTAGACGGCAATGGCATGGTTATATGGCGGATTTTTGACATTCTGCCATCCACCATGGTCAACACTGTTTGTATTTATATCTAGAGATTTAGCTGTCAGCAATTTTTGGTAGACTCCATTTTGTCTTTCAGTTCACTACAATATTGCATGTAAAATTTGCCCCTTTTTTGTTGAACCAACTATTTCAAATACTCAAGTTGTTACGTGAAGATACATTCATGATTTATATTATAATTTATATCTCTAAAATTCCTGTTCATGTAAGAGTCCTTTAGGCTTGAAACTTGGAGACTTAGACTATGCATAGACCCATCTACCTGTTGCGGATATTTAACATCTTGTACTAGAATAATACAAACAGTGAAATAAGAAAGCTCTAACACCATGTCATGAACCAATTATTCCAAAAGTTCTCGCAGCTATGATATAAGTATCATATCTATGATACTTCTGATGCTTGAACTATTTGACACAGTGTAGCTAAAGCACTACAATTTCTCAATGTGTGCATGCATTCACATATGTATTGCATCTCAATACGAAGGCACAATACTTTCAGTAAGAGAGGATAAATTTCCTTCTGCTCAGTTCCTTTACTGTTCTTTGATCATCTATAAATTATTTCAGGTTATTGAGCAATCAGGAGTTCTTGAAGCACCTGGTTTGAAGTATAATAATATACCGGCTGTTGTGACAACTGCAGTAGGCCAAATGGTAAAGTTTTTATACTTGTTTTGACTTTTATAAAATGTTACTACATCATTTTGTGTTATTTAGATGAGTAATCTCAGGACTAATGTGCATACATTTTTCTTATAACCCACTTGCATGCCTTTTTGTCCACCATATTTAGCATTGGCAAATTGATGATTCCAGATTTAGCGTTGGCAAATTGATGATTTTTAGAACTTCTGTTTTACTAAATGTTTTCATTGATGCTTTCTATAGTCTAAGTAAATGCCGTGATTCTCTAATCCTGTTTTAGGCTTCCCATTTTTCTATTATAAACTACAAGCCAACTTTCAATTAGTCTGTTCTTTGCCCCGTGAGTTTGTGCCTACGTTATGAATTCTTGTCTTGTGAACATAAAATACTTTTGAATTTTGTGACTTCAAGAAACCGGAAACTGGCATTTTATAGTGGTTTGCTTTAGAACTGTCATTTGGATTAGTTAGATTTTCGATCAGTTATTCTTCTTGAAGCTACTCAAACAGAAAAAAAAATGTGTTTACTTCTACTGTAAGTCTGTCGAGTGTTGACCTAACAACGAGTTTGTTCTGCTAGTTAACTACTATGTTCTTTGGCTGTTTGCGTTTCTGATGCTACTCATTTTACCCTTCACTAACTTCATTTCTAACAAATATTGCTAGGCGATTTCTAAGGGACGACAAGGACGGGAAGCACAAAATATTGTGAAAGTATGTTCTGTTTTGCTGGGCATTTTTTGAAATTTTGCAATAGCTAATTTGTCTTTTTTTTTCTTCATAATAATTAGTTGATCTTGTGAATTTGTCCTTGTTTCCTTTAATCAGGTTTATTTGGCTAATTTGCGTATTAAAGGAGTTGATACTGATGTACTAATCACTGCATATGAGCCAATTGTTATCAAGTAAGTTTCTGAAATATCTTTTTCTTGACATAAGCTCTTTGGAGAACTGTCTTATAAGTCGGTTGTTCAAACTGTTTACTTATTGGGTGAGTTGAGTTGAATTTTATATGGCCATTTCATTTGATTCAGACTCCTTCATTTTTTTTTTATAAAATCTTATCTCTTATGTACATGTTAAATTTGATCATTTTAAGGGTGTGTCTGAATCAACAGTTTATTTGAACGTTTATTCAATAAACTATTCTAGACAGCTTAATTAAATATTTATCCATGTACTATTCTGGCGTGTCTATAATTAGTCGGTGTTTAGATAAACTGACAACAGTTTTATAATCATGTTTTAATTTACTTTTTTCAGTTTATTTAAATCTTAATACAAGAGCATATGCTATGATGTGAGTTTAAATGAATTTTAAATAAGCTTTTCTAAACCTTCTCTAAACCGAACAACGTTAGAGCATGATTACAAAATGTTGGCTCCATTACTTAATTGGACCGACTTTGCGGAAGCCAGGTTACAAGTCATTTAAGCATGTGTTTGTTTGATCAGTGGGCAATCGCCATCGTGAAATTAGAGTTCTCAATGAATATTAGAAGCTCCAATATTTAGTTTCTTGTCGACCATGATTTTCCACTGTGATTCTGGTGTTTTCCAAAACACACTAATTCTATTTTATTTTATGATTGCAGCCCTTTTAGTGAAAGTGCGGACACAGTTGGTGCGGGCATGGCTGTTCCTGCATCACAAGCTGGATGTATGTCAATGGATGAGGTCTTTAAACTTGCTGCTACAAGCTTCAAGGTTTATGATTGGGGTCTTTTTGATGCATCAAGACCCTAAGTGTGTGTGTGTGCTAACCAAGTTGATGCTCAACTATATGCAGTTGGAGTCTTGGCAAATTTTAGAATTATCATCATTTGGGTGAAATTTTGAACATAGGTGCCATTCCCATTTTCTGTTGTGGTCTTCCTCATGGGATTTTCTTTGGCCAGAACTTTTTTTTTCTTCGTATTTATTAGTATCATCAAGTTGTTAGTCGGTAGGATTGTCGGAGAGAATATGTTCAATTGTTTAGAAGAATTGGTAAAAAAATTCCTTTGAGGAGATGCTGGATTAGAGTTTGTTCTAAGTCTCTTAGACATGGTATGGTTCATGCATTATTGAGTTTTGGCAGATACAAGTATCTATACACAGTATAAGGGATAACTGTTTTCGGAAATATATATTTTGCAGTCAATTTTTTTTTGAAATCTTTGTCGTAAAAATATCAAAATCACATGATTTTACTATCTTGATCTTGAACAGACTCGGTTGGAGTTTGCTGGTCATGAAGGAAAAAAAAAGTTTTTCATTAAAAAATCATTAACTCAACGAGATACTTCCAATACTTTTAACTTCAAAAATACGAAAATGGATTCATCAACAAAAGCACACAGTCGTGCATTCAGGACAATCAGATGGTTTCCGATGTCCGACTATATGAACGCGAGTTCCTGGACCGCATGAACCTTGATCTAAGACTTCAAATATATCTAAAACACAGCAAAGTACAGCAAATCTAATCTGATTAACAACAAATTTATAAGCAGTCAATAATCAAGTTAAAATAGTAATAAAAGTGGACACTTTTTTACACAGTGGAGTGTCTCTACAGGATGTAGACCTTTTGTTTTACTAAAAATTGGTCTGGACCTCCGGAGAAGAAGGTAAAAAGATTTGACAACTTTTTTTCCAACCTCTAATGATTTTTAAAAATCACTTTTAGTATGTGAAAAAATACTGTGTTTTATCTCAGTCCAGATTGATAAATTTGGAGGGGTGTGATTTTGAAGAAAATTGTCTGGAGTTAGTAGTAGTTCTAAAAAAAAATTCAAAAATTAATCGACACATTATCGGGTTGGATTTTATTTTTTAAGGAAATATTTTAACAAGGTCGACAACGATTATGAAATATAGCAACGTTAAAGTAAACAAAATTTAATTTTGATGAGAACACAACACAGGGGTCTATAGCTCAGTGGTAGAGCATTTGACTGCAGATCAAGAGGTCACCGGTTCGAACCCGGTTGGGCCCTTTTCATGTAATTTTTATATCCCGTTTTAAACTCGGGAGACATATTATATAAGACAAAAGTTGAGTGCAATTTCATTGATGCTGTTTTTTTTTTCCAAGTCCAATGATATGCAACTATTTAGTTTTTGCCGACTTAATACTTTTTCTTTCTTAAATACTTGTCAACTACTGCACACCACAATCAATACATAATTTGATATTTTGAAAATATTCTTTAAGACGAATAAAAAATCTTACATGCTAACATTTGTATTTATATATTAATTAAAAAATATAGTTAAAGTAAGTTAAATAAATAGTGCACAGTAAAATTGCGACATGTATTTATGAATCGAAAAAAATAGTATAATTGATAAACAAACTAATAGCTACAAACTAATACCCAAATTTTGTCCACGAATGTATAAGTTTAACCCTAAGACTGTTCCTTTTTTCACCCTATGACTTTCTCATGTGTCCTATTTTGTTTTCCAAAATACATTTTGTTCACTAGTGTTATATCAAAGGTTTGAACAATTTGTGCTATATTTAATGTTGTTTTTGGTCGGTTTAGACATGGTAAATGTTTCCTTTGACCGTAGGTACAATCTATGATAAGCTCACGGGGACATAGTCTTGCATGTTTGAACATATTCATTCCTTCCCCACTTCTCATTTATTCTTACATTTTCTTTCTCATTTTTTTAGTTAAAGATATTTTATGATATCATGGTCATTGTTGACTGCTCATACAATCTTTAAAATTGTTTCACAGTTTTTTGCGGGATCGTATGATGATCAGGAGAGACCTTTGACAACAATCACAACACAATTTTTTTGGTTTTGCTAAAATTCGAATTTCAGAATCCAACTATGTTTTGATTCAAATTTCATAATATGACGAGACAGAAAATATAATAGTCAAATACTAAACCCATAAAGCCAATTGGAGCCCAACATGTTTTCAGCCATCATATTCCCTGCAAGTTCTACCTTTATTAGGCATACAGTGAGAGTAGGAAGTCCATTTCATATGTACTGAGGTTTTAATTAAGCAATTTCACAACTGATGATGATGTAAAATTGTAAGTTAGGAAGTGTGATAATTCAATTCCATTAGAGGTGGCCCTCTAGGACCTCAAAAGTTACGAATATGATATTTTGGATGAGTCAATCACGTGTCATTGAACTAGTTTGAAAATAATGTATCAAATTGGCCGACATAAATGATAATACAAATACATGAATTTTCATAAGATTGCAGTCTTCTTATGCTAGATGGTTTCACACATTGTGAATGGAAAAAAGAATACCCCTGAAAATTATAGGTGAGCAATCAACGTCAAATCTCTCAAGATCAGCTTCTGCTACACTGACAAAAGTGTAAGTACTAGGTTAGTGAGGAAATCAAGATTAAATTTTCCATGAAATTCTATTTCAAGAATTTTAAGAAAGTTTTTTCGTTAAAAAAATAAGTATAGAATTTCAAGAGAAGTTGGAAAGAAAGAAGTAGATTTGAAAGAGTGAGGGAAGAGAGAAACAAATAAAAAATAGAGTGAATTTGATGTATAATTTAGAGTTGTTTTTATATTACTAATATGTTGTATTGTAGATATTTTAAAATCTATTTTGAAAAAAAAAAATTAATATCGAAGCTACTATTGAGTTGAGTCGTGACCATGTTGTTCTCCTCAAAACGTTTTGCAGCACTGTTCAAATTTTTAGCAAGCAGACTATCAACTACGCTGTCTCTACAATAAAACACCTCAACTAACACTATCTCAAAGTCCTATTGCACTGTAGGGTCCATTCTAAAGTTACACCTCCAACATGGTATAATGGCCACTTAAATTTAATACTAAAACCACACAATTATGGTACTAGAGTCACTCTATTATAGTATTGTGACAACTTAAATATGGTGCTACCACGATTCTTGTTGGTCTATATGATGGTAACATAACAAATCTAGACGGGAGTGAATATATTCCATAAAAAAATATAGATGGTTTCTAAAAAACTTTTTGCATATGCGCTTGACTATTGGAATCAATACAAAAGCACAAGGGATAAACTAATCAAACTATGCGTAGACACGTAAATTGTCCATGAATGAAGAGAAATTGGTATGACTTAGACGGTTAAGTCATGTTAACTGGAGGTTAATCTCTAAATTTAGAGGGCTAAAACATGTCAAAGGCTTGCATGATCTGGACTGTATGGTGTCTTACCTCCGTATCTAATATGGTGTCTTTATTATTACCTCAAATGGAACTCGTCGTGGGTAAAGAATAATCGTAAATAAAGTGATTACAAGAGTCATGGAGTTATGATCAAACTATTTTAGACCGAGTCATCTCAAACATGAAGCGATATAAATAATCATTATATTCGTTAATTAAATATTTACCATCACGACCTACTCGTATGGTCTTTATATTTTTCAAAATTTATTCCTTTTACTCCATTGTTGAGCTATATGAACCAATTCAAAGATTTATAACTCGTGTCAAACACACATTCACATTTACTAATCTAATCAGTAATGTAAATGAAGTAAGAGAAATAAATATCTTTGGCAAATGTCTTTAGTGATCAATACACATCATTTGTATATCGATTCGAATAAATCAGATGTTCTCTCATACTCTTGTGATTCAACTAATGACTAGCTCAATGATTTAATTGATAATCCCATGAACTTTGTTGACTCGATGACCAAGTATTTTAACCTATTTTTAAAACTATTTTTAGTGATACTTATAGTTTCGAGACCAATATGCTATTATCTATAACAATATTTAAAGAGGATACATTTTTTTTTTTTGGCTGGATTTTCAATAGTCAAATTATACCGTATGTGCTTTTAAGAATGTTGTATTGTTTGTTTTATTGTAAAACATAAGAATTTATTTTATATTTATTTTATTACTATGTAAAATTCACAAATATCTATGCATATAATTTTAATAAAAATTTAATAAAAAACATTACTTATAATTTAAACACGTTAGCGCGATAAAAAACGGACATACGTACATGAGGTGTCTGTCTAAACGCTTGTAAATCATAAAAAGCACGAGATAATCCGACACGAGTTTTTTTCAAAAAGATGAACTTAAAATTTTTATGCGAATTTCAATTTTGCAAATGAAAACCTTCAAATAAAACTGATACATTTCAGTCCCTGTGAGCTAAAATTAAACTATAGGAACATTGTATAATATATATAAAAATTGGGCCAGGTTTAAACTCTAGATTTTTCATTTATTTATCATGAATTGTGATTTTTTTTTAGGAAAATAAACAGTGAAATTTTAACGACTAAAACTTAAAAAAAATCCTTTAATGGTACAAAAAAACGAGACCTTTCAACGCTTTGAACAAAATCAACAAAATCGTCCAACTTCTTCTATCGGCTAAAATTGAATTATAGAACAGCGACCAATTATTAATTATTGATGAATAACATAAAGCATATTTTTCTCTTTAAAGAAAATAAGCATATTTCTCTAAAAAAGAAACATTAGCTTATTATTTTTGCGCCAAATATCCCGGTAGCTCAAGAACAGGGACCACCATCATTTTTTAATATGGAGATACAAGGACCACATTATTCATTATTTTATTTTTTTTAAACAATAAATTTTATTAAACAACCAAATTCATGCTCAAGACGAACAAAGACCGATAAAACTGAAAATACAAACAGAAGGCGCCGCATATAGGTGAAACACCCGAAAATAAACACCCTAAAAGCACACATGCGGACAACACCCACCAAAATACACGTCACCACCTAAAATAGACTCCTTCACGAAAACGACCATTGTAAAAAGATATCCAACCACCCATCGTCACTACTCACCCCCTTAGAAAAACACCTCTCAAAATAAAACTCCCAGTCCTGAACACCAAAGCTGAGCCACATCCGCAAAGCTCCTATCCGAAAGATCTTTCAGCTTCCACCACCTCTCGACCTCCGATCCACCGAAAGAAACCATAAAAAGCCCAAAACCTAACTTGAGCCAAAGAATAGACTCCCGATCTCGAATCAAAAGTGATCGGTCCACCAGACTTTAGAAGGGCACCCCTCACCCCGGTACACCAGAGAAACACCAAATCACGTCAAACAAGATTGCAGCTAGACACCGACTCCCGATCTTGAAGCAAAAGTAATTTGTTCACCAGAGAACCAACAGACAAAAAGTATGACAAAACGACTGTAAGCGGTGGTGCAAACAACAAACAAATCAAAAGGAAGAGGCACATCACAAAAGGACCCACTTCCTCCAAACACCCTAAACACCTTAACAACCCCAAAAAACGCAAACAAGAGCTAGCGACGACGAACAAGGACCCGAGTAACAAAGGCAACCTCTAAAAGAAATCGCCTCCAATAAACACCCGCCTCCTCACCTAAAAAAACACCAGCCACCCCCTTATAAAGCTTCAGTCCGCAAACCGTTCTGACACCAAATTCGAGTAAAATTTTTTTTATATAAAGTTGTACCCAAATAAAAAGGCTGGAAACTATAGGCGTTTAAGGAAAATGTTCAATTAAATGCGTATCATATATACAAGACAATTCCTATTGCACACTCGAAAAATTCGAGTGTCTTGGTACACCCTATTTTGAATTAATAGCTAAATAAATTATTTTTTGAATTTTTTTTATCATTTACAATTATAATAATAAACTTTTGTAAAATTTATTGATTTTGAAAGGAAGTGTACTGTTATCCTTGAATTTTGAGTGTATCATATAAGCTAATTAGTATTTTTTTAACTAAAGATAAAATAAGGTTAAACTATATTTTGTAGACAATTAGTACGGTACACATGATCTTTAAATCAAAAGCTAAATGAGTTGTTTTTTGAATTTTTTAATCATTTACTATTATAATAACTAGATTTTATTTGCCAAAAGTGTTGACAAAATATATATTTTTAAAATTTTTATTATTCATAATGGTGAATATTGATTTTTTTTACGATAAAATATAAAAAATTTAGTATGATTTTTATAAATAGTAAAATGATGTTTTTTCTTATGAAATGATATTTCCTATAATATAAAAGTCGATATATAGCTATTTATTCCATGAAAATGATCGTTAATATTAATTTAAGAAGGAAGTACCACTACATTTCAATTTGCGAGTGTATCGTCGAAGCTCCCGATTTTGTTACATGTAGTAGAAAATTTACTTTTATTTTTAACAAACAAATACAATTTATATTTATCCATTAAAATTAAAAGGTCAATATTTAATTACCACTGAACTAGTACCTCCTACCATTTATCAAGATATACAGAAATTGTTAATAAACATTTACTTAATTTGCCTAAACTCAAGTAAACACTAATTAAGTGATACACTATATAAGTTACTCTAAGTTTGTGAGATGATAACTCCGTGCTAAGAGTTTAGTCTTGCTATTCTAAAGGTTGATGTTCAAGTTCTCTCACGATGGACGTTTGTAATCATTTCAGTTATCGAAAGTGAGCAATTGGTTAATTGTTTAAAGTTCTCCTTTTAAAAGTGTTTATTCTTGGGTGTCTTCTTATACTTTCTACGAATGGTTTGTGAAACCCTATCTCTGACTACTGAATATATTTCAGATTGATTCCCTTGTTCCTCTTAGCCGTGCCGATTAACTTTTGGCTTCTTTTATGGATGTGAATTTTGAGAAGTTTGTCTTGCCCCAATATTTTGGGATGTTTACTCTTTTATTTGCAGCTTTGCTATCACTTTATAATGGATTGTGTACTCTTGTATTTGTATCCGCTTTACACATTTATATCGTTGAAAATTGGCTCAAAATTGATGTTGAAGTTTCTGCAAAAATCGTAGCATGATTTAGGAAATTATAGTGTGACTTTGGTTGAACAATTTGGAGGAAGTTAATGGAAATATCTTGCCGTGATTGGTAGGAGTTATGGTGCGATATTGGATCAGGTTCAGTACTATACCGGTGTACAAACTCCAAAATGTGGCACGATCTAAGAAAATTTTGGCTTGATTTGAACATTGTATAAGACTTCATTATTATTTTTTTATTTGCAAGAGAGAAAAAAGTTTCGAGAGAGAATCTTGGTAAACCAAATGAGATAACTTTAGAGTTGATGGTATTTGGTGAAAGGTTTTTGGGTTGGGAAACACTTCACAAACATCTTCGGTAGTGAGATCTCATTAGAGAAATGATAAATAAAAATTTCTTTATTGTTTTCTCTTAGGATTCCATCGTAGGTTTGAGTGAATTAATTTATTTATTTTATTGTTTTCTCTTACAATTCATTGTAGGTTTAAGTGAATTGAAAATGGGTAGAAATTATGATTTGTTCTTTGTAAGTTTGTAAGATAATTTCTTGTAACTTCTTTGTATCACTCTTGTAAGAAATTATGATTGGAGAACTGCTCTCTCCCCCAGATTTAAGTACACAAATATTGATGTGTTGTTTCCTCTCTTATTTTTCTATCTTTGTTGCTTTGATTATTTTTATTGTGTTGGTTCACACTTAGATCTAGATATGTTTGTTGTTGTTGTTCCATAAAACTAATTTGCTCTTGATTACTCCTTATTTTTTACCACACATCTAAGTTTATTGATGTGATTTTATTGTTCGAATTCACAACGTGTATATTGCCATTAAAAAATATTAATCTATCTTACTTGAGTTTGAGATAGAAAAGCAATGAAAATATAAAGGTCGTTCTTTTATATGCATTGCTGCTCCATCATTTCAATATTTTCATTCATGTACATAATAAAGTTTTTTTTATTTTTTTATTGAGGGGGTACATAAAGTTAATATTGAATATTAATTCTTTTCATAAAATATCTATCATTTCTGGTGGCACATCCATAATCATGTTCAGTTATGAGAAGAACTATTGCTAAAGCTTCATTATATTATGTCCAAAAACCATCTTTTGTTTTTAAAAAAACAAAACCATATTAGTGTATGATGTTATGATGGCATATATATAGATAATCTAATCTATACGTGCTACAAAAGGGACATCAACTCTATCTATATCTCAATGAAAATGAAGGTGAGGGGATTGATATTGGCACCTTGTGCTATTATTATTACCCACTAACTAATCATTCAAAATAAGATGTTGCGTTTGTCACATTACCACACCTACTTTGTCTCAAGCCGAAAGAGACTTAACAAGGACACCGAGACCCTTATGGCATATAAAATTCAAAGATAATTTAACTAATTGATAGTGTAATCATTAACCAGCGTTTAATCAAACAATCAAAAAGCTTCTTCTTTAATTTTCATAATCCTTTATCGGCACTCTACAGTCCTACATCCTTGTAATTAAAGTGAGAATATATATTTATATTTAATTCCTTAAAAAGAATTATACATAGTTATTTTATTTTAAGTCTATTTGGATTCGAGTATATGAGATTTTAGTCTTTCACAATTATATTTTTATTCAATCAATAAAATCTATTTCTGCCTCTAGATAAAAAAATTATTTTTATTTATCAAATTGTCCGTCTACTAGTATCTTTTGGTTTTGATATCCCAGGAGCAACCACTGTTTTGTTCTTCTGAAACTTAGACTTCAGAACCTCAGATTCCATACTCTGAGGAACAGGTTCTGATCTATTTAGAATCCTGATCTTTGAAGTCTTAGAATCAGAGTTTATCATTGCCTTTGGCTTAGAGTTCTTTGGCTTTGAAGTCATCTTAGCCTTAGAACTGGAAACTTCAGGTTCTAACTGAACTACAGTTTCAAACTTAGCACCTCCAGGTACAAAGAAGGTTTTCAATCATTCCTTGATGTATTCACAACATGCTTTGAGACTGATTTCATTAGGTTTCCCTCCTGAAAATCCAATCCCTTTGCCATTGTTTCTGTAAATGCTGTAAATCATTGAAGCAACTTTGCTTCTGTCAATACCAGATATAATAAAATCCTTAAGAG
>Ga0099826_10002105_pt1 | contig 12608 bp, 4 predicted proteins | sample Mtrugardesep15_FD_76830 | JGI IMG/M metagenome (GOLD analysis project Ga0099826, IMG submission 76830) | Root nodule microbial communities of legume samples collected from California, USA - M. trunc garden sep15 | ecosystem: Host-associated > Plants > Roots > Nodule | place: USA: California...
ATATGATAAAATATTAGGTAAAACTTATATCAAAATACGTAAAATTAAGAAGAAACATAAGCATGAAACAAATTATTGGGAAGAAAGAGAAACAAATTCATTACTGAAAATGAATTGAAAGAGATGAAAAGGAATTAGAATCAAACCTCATGGTGTAACAATGGAAAAATCGAATCAAAAGATATTATTCTTGGGCTATGTGATTGGGGCTAGTACATGTTTATGTAATATTCATTATTCTTGCGGTTTGGTTTGGATTGGTTCGGTTCCTAAGATGCAAACCGCAAACCAAACTGAACTGCGCGGTTCAGTGCAAAAGTCATCTGAATTCATCCAAACCAAGTGCGGTGTTTTGCGGTTTTGGTTTGGATTGGTTTGGTTTACGGTTTTTCTATTGGGTTGGTTCGGTTTTGAACACCCCTAATTCAACCCACCATCAATTCAAATATGCACTTGTAACTTTGCGTAATTGGTTTGCGTTTGTATACTTTAGGTGGGGTTTATCATTATTTCTTAGTTCAACATGTTTGATTTTGTGTTTTAGCAAGTGTGGCTATCTCGTCAACCAACATGCCAAAACGCAACTTCTTTTTTCTTTATAAATGGAAGAAATGGGACTATGCTTCAACAAAAGTCATTAGGTGAACCAATGGCACTCCTATAAACCAACAAGATGAAGGAGGCAAAATCAGGAGGGGCTTAGAAATTAGATCTAGACCCCTTCAAAAATTAGACCCCGGATTAGAAGTCATAACCTCAAAACCACATAGACACCTTTAGTGTGTAATGGAATAAGGTCAATAGTACTCGCCTAAGTCATTAGTCATTTGAAATTGGGAAATTTCACACCTAAAGTTGCCAATATTGCACTTAAGGGGAGAGGGAAAAAAATTCATGGACTTCTCGCATTTAATGCATTGTCATACTGTAAATAATTGATTTTCCAAATACAATCTTGTGTATAAAGAATATATTGTCTTCCGATTCTAATAAAAATGAAATCACATTCTAGAGTATACTCATTCTTAAGTTGTAAATGGTGGGTGACTTTTGACTGACTTTTTACATTAATTTTTTTTGGAATGTTACCGATTCATATTATAGAATACGATCTGAACAAAATAAGTAATTCAGATTTTAGAATCTAAACATCTCTGTTACGAATTACTTTTATGTCAAATAAGAAGAAAAAAAATGTGAAATTTAATTTTGACATAAAAGGAGTTCGAAGTATTTAAAAAAGGTGTTCAGTCTTATAAATCGAATGTGAAAAAAATACTTATTTTCTGATTGGAATTTAGAATCCTTAAGGGTAAAAATACTTTTAAAAAAAAAATAGTCACGGTTCAACCTCCAAAATTTCGGTGATATTTTTGAATTTTTGGAGGTCGCACAGACGCACACACGAGAAGGATAGAATGTTATAAGAAATTCTCTATATAAAGTCTATACATAGTATTGCCGGTCAATTTATTGTCCCTGTCGTCTACACCGTGTTCTCACAGGCAGCCCAAAACTATATATTGGTCCAAAATAATTAAATTAAAGATTTTTAGGTACCAAACTCCTAAGGGAATTGCTCATTCACACCTGAAAATTATGTTATTAACCTCAACCGCAGTTAACTACTTCACTTTCAAGTATGTAGACAGGAACAATAATTCTTAACAATATTAATGTTTTTTTAAGGACCTAAACTTGCATTTTTTTTTTCAATTCCAATCATTGACTACCATTTCGTTCAGTCAGCCTCCTCACTATCTTTGTCTGATTTACCTGCAAGACGAATCACCAAAAGAATCAAATAAATTTGCTAGCTAAATTGCTTCATTTGTTTTTCTTTTTTTTTGAAAAAATTCTCACTTTCAATTGCTTTTCAATGAGAAAGAAATGAAGTAAAAATACAATTTATTAACTCCTTTCTTTAATGAATTATCCTACAGTATATATTATTAACTTTAAGTTATCTTTCACATTTTGTCTACAGATAGACAAATTCTTAATTTTGATGATATCGTCTCATAATTCTATTTTGATGAAATCACATGTCTTTTTTTTTAATGTGATACAAGAAAGGCCTTCAATTTAAATTGAAAAATCAATGTGAGACATTTAGGTTCAAATTTCCATAAGTTAAATTAAGTTTTATTGAACATTTAAATTTAAATTTTTAATTTTTACAAAAATACCCAAGTAATACAAAAGATTTACTATATAGTACACTATGAAAATTATACCTCACATCCACTAATTTATTGAAGTGACCCTAAAGGGAGAGAAGCCTTAACAAGAATATTCAGTACGTACGCGATGTCCATAGCTCATACATGAGCCTCTAATTCAAAAAGAAGGAAAAGAAGGAAAAAAAAAGACAACTCATTTATATTTACTTTTTCTTTTCTAACCAACTCATACAATAGTTCTAATGAGTAGCACAAATAGATATTCATAGATTAACCAGGTTATTATAAAAAACAAGAAACAAAAAGAAAAAGAAGAAAAACTTCACAAATTACTCTCAAACAACATTGAACGAAATAATTCATCAAAAATCCATATCAAGCAAATCATCACCAGAAAACATTCTTTTAGTTTTAGTTTTAGGTAGTATTGTATTTGATTTAGCTTAGGGAAAAAATAACTTTGGCCTTACCATGAAGCTTGGAGTAAGCATGTGCCCCACCAATAGAGTACCTTGCATAACACTTCCCCAAGAACATATCTCCATAATCCTCAGAAGGACAATCATTTCTCAACCGTCGGATTGCCTCTGAAACACAATCTTGACACTCCACAAAACTCAAATCCCCAATACACTGTGCCATTCCCTTCAACTGACCTGAACCACCAACCCTAAACAACCCACCCGAACCCGCCAACGCACCCAACACAGCATCTATCTTTCTAGGGTCATACCCTACTTCAGGCCCACATTTCTTCGACAAAATTGTTTTATCTTGCATGCCTAAAAACTTAACATTGTCATATTTCACATAGCATCCTTCTAGTTGCACTACGCCGCCACATGCGCCGGGACATAAGTCTCTGACGTGTGAGACGGCACGTGCAATGCAAGAGGAGCAATTGGGCATGGAGATGTCTCCGCGGCATTGGTAGAGGCCGTAGACGGTGTCGTTAGGGTTTGAGGAGATGATGGTGAAGTTGTTGTAGGATGTGTAGGTTGCTGAGTTAATTAGGGATGTGAGGAGTGAGTTTAGGTTGGATTCGTAGGGTGGGGTGTATTTTTCTTGTGTGCATCCACCGTAGAGTAATGTGTTTGTGGAGATGGAAAGTGAATGGAGAATGAAAGTTGAGAAGATTACTAGGGAGAGGAATTTTTTTGTTTGGACCATCTTTTTACTTCTCAACGTGTTAAAGTTTTGTTGGTGAGGGAGAGAGAGAATTAGCTAGCTAGGTGTTGTGGTTTAGAATTTATATATTGACGTAGTAGAAGTTGATATATATATATATATATATACGAGGAGGGATCAAATGACATTGAGTTAATGTTACACCGCTCAATATTATTTTACTCGATGCATATTTTTTGAATTTGACCGTTTGATTGTAAGTTTATATCACATTGATCATTCATGTAAATTTTTAATCATATATATATATGAGTTTGAAATATATAAGGCCACTCTATTTTTTGACCAAATGTTAGGCCACTCTTAGTTTGGTATAGTGACTTTAGCAATGCTAGATTTAGAGAGAAAAAGAAAGTAGTTTAATATGATACAGGCTGTAGAGAATTTAAATCTCTAATTAGTTTTACCATATGAAAGTTACTTTAAAAAATCTACTAATATTATTCCTATAATACAATGGTGTGTACATTAATTCTCTGTTTTAGATACTGTAGATGTAGATTTTATAGAGTTATTGAAAATAGGTTTGGGCTAAATTTTGAATTTCTCTCTTTTAAAGTTAAAGGCTAAGTAGCAAAAAAGATACGGTGTGTTTAACTCAAGTGTTTAAACGAGATGATTTAAGTATATTTCAGCTTAATTAGAGGGCATGTGAGAGAACCTTGAGAATGTCAAAACTTATAATAAAAAGTTTTGTCACCAATATGTTGCTCATAAGTTAATTATATGAACTTGTGAGCATTGGATACTCATCATCAATTTACACTAGAACGCACATGACTTCAGCAGCTACCACCTAGGATCAAAATCAATGACCAATTCATATTTCCTTTAGTGACTAAAAATCAAAATTTATTGATATGTCTATGTGGGATCCGTCTCAAAATCATTTTCCCATTTCATGTACTATTATTTTTAAAGTCAGTTCTTTGTAATGGTTCAATAAATGCAAATAATCTTTTTTATTGCTTTGCTTTTTCTTTTTATCGAGATAAGTCCTAAAACTATTTGTACAACTTTAAGCGTAACCTTAGTCATTCTTGCACCAATAACCATAACCTAGCTATAAGTTTAATTAGTTGAATATACTAGTATATGAATTATAATAGCGAAAGAAAATGGTGTTTACGTACCATAAAGCACAAAGCAAGGGAAAAACATGCAAATTTAAATGACGTAACTTGCATTCTATGACAATGCAAATTCATTTTACTAAATGTAATTTTTTGCATTCTATGACAATCCAAATTTTAATAGCTAGCAGAGATGTCACTAGCTACTTACTAAATGTAGAATTGAACATTTACTTCGCATATTGAGGCATTAAAGTTATACAAAGCTAACATTTTTCACTCATAGAAAAGTCACGAGAAAGTTTTAGTTGAGGGAAAATCCAAAGGCTCAAAATATAGAAATATATAGAAGCTCAAAGTTGGTCCCCTACTAGTGTAAATAACAATGTGTTAGTTTAACATCTTATACTTAATCATGTTATGTGGAATGATGATTAACTGTGTAATAATCTTGAGTTTTTCCTTTTTAAAACTATGTTTTCAAAGTCATTATCTACTTAAGAAAAATTTAGATTCAATTAAGCTGAGGGCTCATACATAAAGTTGTTTCCCCAAGACCTTAATCATCAAAGGAAAGTGAAACGTCAATTATAACGATTTAAAATAGATAAAGCACCCCTTGAATTAATAAAGTGCTGATGTAGATTCTTGAAATATTAGAGAAATTATTTCTTTATGATGTTTAGACTAAATCATTGTAGTCCATCCGTATCAAGCTTTATCTTAATATAACAGTGAGACCAAAATAAGTGCATGTTTGGAAGAAAGTTGGAATTGGCAAAATCACATCGACATAATAATTTTATCAAAAAAAAATTAAGGAATTTTATCAAAATTATAAAGTGTGTCTTTTTAAAAATTGCATTCGGTATGATTCTGTTCAACTCATCATCAATTCAACTATACACTTGTAGATATTTCTTGGCTCAAAATGTTTGAATTTCTATATTACCAAGTGTGACTATTTCGTCAACCGACACGTCAAAGCGCAACTTCCTTATGTTATTTTTGAATAAAAAAATGGGACTATACCCAAATAAAAGCTGAAATGAAAAACTAAGTTTTTAGGGAAAGCCAATAACGCTCCTATAAACCAACAAAATCAATGGTGTGCCTTTCAATTTACCGTATAATGATCTGAACATCTTTTTTACATACTTCGAACTCTTCTTAAGTCAAAAAAATCATGGAAAGAAATGTGAAATTTAATTTTGACATTAAAAAGGTTCGGAGCATGTAAAAGGGTGTTTATATCATAAAATATAAATATGCTAAAACACTTGTTTTATGTTTAGATTTTCGAATTCACGAGGAATAAAAACTTGAAAAAAATAGTTAACCACAATTCAACCGTGGTTAAATTTTTCTCTTCAAAAATAGCAAAAATACCCCTATCAAATTATAGAATTCAAATTATCTTTCATTTTTTAGTCCATGGTGGTGTGTTATGATCCATATGACTCAAACTATCTTTCATTTTTAGTCCATGGTGTGTTACAGTGTTAGTGTGTCGTTTGAGATGAAACTTTTGATAGTGACAACATGTGTTCAATGAGAAATTGTGCCAAAGAAGTATGATATCACGAGGTCGAGGTATTAGGAATATGAGGACCTTGAAGGAAAATAAACTTGAAAGTTAACCAACTAATTAACTACTAAAAACTCCGACAAACTTATTAAAATATTACTCTTGCACGAGGTTCTCAATATGCTAGTTTTTTATTTTTGGAAATTAGCATAACTTAAACTGTGTTTGAAAGAGTTGAATGTGGGGAAGAAAAAAAAAAGGAGAAAAGGAAACACGTTTTTCAAATTTTTTTGAATGCATTTTCAATTTAGACATGTGTCCATCCGTCCTTAATTATAAGTCAACTTTAAAAAAACAATTTTGTCCATAAACATAAGCTCCGTAAAAATTTATAGATGCATTTTTTCTTCCAAATAAAATCTTAATAAATACTAGTAATAATTTATTTTTTAAGATGATGAGTTCAAGTCAAACACATTGATATACAAAAGATAATTTATTTTTATGTTCTTTCTCTCTATTTCTTTTCTTTATATTTCTCTCCTAATAAAAATGCAAATGTACATGTTCTATGTTTAGCAGTGTTTTTCAACTTACCTTATTGCCGGTCCAACAAAGTAAAATGGCCGCCTACTCAACTGTTGAATAAATAAGAGAATTTCTATTTGCACCTCGGATTTTAATACACCCCTCTAGGTGTTGTATATTCTTCCCTATAGTATCCCATCTTTTTTTGGAACACTTTTTACACCAAAAAAATACTTCCATAACACAGATACTTTTACTTTTGTTAAATTTCAGGAGCATTACCATCCATTGGTTATGTTAATACATACAGCTAGTCACATTGTAGCTTCAATTACTTAAATCACAAGGAATGCACTCTAACAAAGTATTACAAGTTAGTTTGCTCAAATTGTTGTTAGTTACAATTAGTTAACTATAGTTAGTACTTAGTTAGAGTTGACTTCACTCATGGTGCGAAATCAAACACAACAAGTGCAAATTTATGCAGCTCCTTCTGTCAGAGATCCCTCTCAAAATCTTTTCTATGTTCATCCAAATGAAAATTCAATTGCTAAGTTGGTCAATCCTCTCTTTACAATAGTATTAACTTTTGTTTATAATAGTGATCGAGAATTAAGAGGAAGTACTTTACAAAGATCAAAGGTTGTTGGGAAGAATAGAAGAATAGAAGTACTTTACTATATCAAGATTATTTTTATTTTTTTTTACTAAGTTGTTTGGGCTCCAGTGGCAAGGAGCTCCTTCTAAGGACGTACCTAGGAAATACCAGGTTCGATTCACAGGGGAACAATACTTGGCCAATGCGCATGCCTCTACGCACGAGCTGGATTAGTCGTCCACTATTGGTGGGTCGGAAACCAATGCGAAAGCCAAAAAAGAATAGAAGATTTTTCATCCACTTCCCAATTGCACATACAATATTTGTTGTCAATATGAATCTTTGTGTCATTCACACAAATTCAAAGAAGATCTAGTCCTACTTCTCCTCACTGGGCTAAATGGTCACTATGTTGCGTTTCATTCTCACTAGCCTAAGAAAAATATTATATAATTCCAACAGGTGTAAATTGATAAATTTGGAGGACGCACAAGAGATGAGGAGGGTGGGAAAATAAATTCTTGAATTTTTTAGCTTAGTTCTGAAGTTGCGTTATGATATGATATTAGGGCCCATATATGTGTACTCTAGTTCAACTTATCACTCATCCTCTACATAATGATCAAATATCAAAGTGGGGAGTTAGAATAACAAAATTATAGAGTAATTAAAACATATTGTGACTGTATATATGATATATTGTTGAATTTTATTAAAATCTGGACTAAATAACTTGAACCATTCATTCCTTCAACAAAATAAACTTGCCACTTTTCCCTTTTAAGCAACCAAACCCTTGAAACTGAAATGTCTCAATTTGGCTTTTGGGATATGTCAAGAGTTTGCTTTGATATTCCTTCACATATTGGCAAAATTAAAGTGAGTGTCAGTGTTTCCCCAACTCATAGGCTACTTTTCCGTGGGGTATTATTGTTAGTGCTGATGGTGAAGTATCATTCTCTATTTATTAGGCTCACAAGTTAGTTGCCATTTGCCAACTTGCCTAATGTTATTGCTCATCTTAATTTCATCTCTATGCTGAATAAAAGTTACATTACTTTGGTTTTGGTCAGATTTTAGAGGTTAGTTTGTTTAAAACAAATGTATTAAAAAAACGCAAAGAAAATAAAGAAGCAATATATCTATCTCCAACTCTATGATGTTAGAAGGTACAACTAAAACCACAATTATTTGTTAATTCAATCATAATTGACACATCTCCCACAACTAAAATATCTAGAGTTTATACACTTGCATAAAGTCCAATTGATTTGATCTTAGGATAGACTTAAATAACGTGATTTAATATCAAGTTTGGTTGATTTTAATGGTAAGGACTCAAGTGACTTGTATAAAGGTTCAAATCTTAACTCTCGTCAATGGAAAAAACTTGAATGCAAATTAATTGTCCACATTATTACTTTTACATTTTTCGATAAACATTAGTCACTACTAACAAACAATAAGTGAAAGGGAACAAAACAATAATCCCATCTCTTAATTACTTTTATATTTTTCGATAAAGATTAGTCACTATTAACAAACAATAAGTGGAAGGGAACAAAACAATAATCACATCTCTTAATTACTTTTATATTTTTCGATAAAGATTAGTCACTATGATAGACATGTGTATCATTTTTGGTGGAAACAAACAATAATCACTAAACAAATTAGGGAACTCTTAAAACTACTTAGAATGTAGTCTAAACATATTTTATCAAGCTAGACAAAACTTCATCTCCAGTAAAGGGAACAAAACTTATAATCCACAAATGATAATCACATCACACAATACAATAAGTGGAAGAAAAAAAGCCTTATCCCTTCACATATTAGAGAGGGTATACAAATAATCAAATATTCATATCACCTCTCTTACATTAGCACAAATCTGTTGCTTAAAAAAGCAAAGCAATCTGTTTGTTACCTAATTAATTTCAAGAAGTTTTGCAATACATATAAGTGAATTCCCTCAAATACATTTAATATATATTACCATATTTGAAAATTAATCCTCATTATAAGATGAGAAAAAATCATGTTCAAATTGAGTTTCTCTTAGCAAAAAAAAAGTATTTTTTAGGGAATTGCAAACTTCTATGTAAGATCTACAATCTATTATTTTTATTATATATCTATATATACTATCATAATACTTTGGCTCAATTCAATGGATCCTACTATTCTTCTCCTCAACTTCAAGCAACACAAAAAAAATTGAGCTCTACCCTCCACGAAATTACACTTTTAACAAGTCAGATTTGGCATCTCCAATGCAATTTAGAGGACGTAGAACTTGCTTCTCAGAACCAAGTTTTTGACCTAAAAGACGGTTTACTAGTCTGTCCAAAGCCTCTTTCATCCACCAGTGTTGACAAACATCTCTTGCTTCAGATATGCTCATCTATACACCCCAAAATGGAAAATTTCAAATAAAATTTCAATGACCCTTTCAGAAAATCAATAACAATGTAATAAACCATCAATTTAGTCACTAAATAATATATTTTTTTCTCCAATTTAATTCCTAAAAGAATATATAATACGTCGACACATGGTCGTGGTCCTTAAGTATATGAAATCCATCAATTTAGTTATTGACGATTTTATATATATTAAAGTCTTTTTCTTATATATATACTTTAGAGACTAAATTGATGTTTTAACATTGACACTGTTCATGTTACTTACCCATCTTCTTTGACGAAGGTTTTGTTCAGGCCAGAACTCCAATTCCTCTTGAACAAGTAGAGGAAACATGTAACCATCATATAAAGTATCATATGTTTTACTCTTGAAGCTCCATTTACCCAGTTTACCCTGCACCAACATAAAAAAAAATAGTAATTAGTATCCAAAGCCGAATATTTTTAGAGAATTATCAATTTAACCTTTAAAATAGTAGGATTCTTCAATTTAAACATAACAGTGATATAATTATAAAATGATCTCTGAAATTGCAAAATCCTCTCAACCTCAAGTAACATTAGTTCCTCCAAAACAATTTTAGTTGCTAAATTGACAACCAAAAAGTATTAATGTTTTCATAAATCATTTTAAAAGTTTGTTGACTTCAGAACCAAATTGTCTGGTTTCTAGAAAAAAGTCTTAATAATTTAGAGTTCGTACAAAAGATAAATAAAGTTTGTTCAATGTTGTTCCATCTATATTAGAGTCCGAGTTCTTCAAAACAATTCTCTTTGATTTACGTTCATTAATCACTGGAACTCAATCATCTTGTCGGAATCAAATTGTACGATACTTATGATATAAAAAATAATGTGGAGATTACTTTTTCACTTTTTCTTTTTTTTATATAACATCTTGAGCAAATTTCTCACCTCAACAATGCCTCGTACACCAGCTTCCTCCATAGTTTCTCTCAAAGCTGCCTCCTTTTGAGATTCATCTAATTCCCAGCCTCCCTATTATTTGGTGAACCGCAAAATTATAAATAAGATAATGAAAAAAAATGAATCAAAATAAAAGTATTAATCATTGACTAATATCTATATACCTTTGGGAATAGCATCCCTTTCCCTTTCTGAGAGCTTATAACAAGAACTTCCAATTCATCTGAAACATCCAATGAATTTTTCTCCCCAATCTTCTTATATCTGTATGGTATACATCTGCATAAGCATGATTGTAAACACAAAATTATTAGTACCATTGATCTCAAATTCAATAGATAAACAATGCAATTTTTATCTTCACTTCCAATTCATGCTTCTTTAGAATCACCGGTGAGTTTGATGAAATCACGCGATTTTGTTAAAATACAAAAGTGTATTTTTTTTATCAGAATCACAGTGACACACCGTGATTCTGTCAAACTCGAGCTAATAATAACCCATTAACCAATGGTACTTTTTTATCAGAATCATAGTGATACACCGTGATAATTTAGTAGTATTATTCGTTGCACCTCAAAATTATCAAAAGTGGTTTCAGAAATCAACAAAAAAACAAAACCCCACAATGAAAGTCACAATTTTTTTCAAAAAAAATGGATGAAAACAATTTTTAATGAAAACCCAGTTGAAGAAATCAAAAGGGGTGTGAAGAAACGAACCCAACAACTTGGCGACGACCTTTTCTATAACGTTGTAACTCTCTACCAGTACGAGAAACCAATGTGACGGCATTTTCTTGAGAAACCAAAGAAACCATTATTGTAAAGAATAATGAAACAGAGAGTTTTGTTTAAGGAACGAATGAGAGTTTTGTTGAGTGGATAGCATGACGGGAAGCGAGGAAGGGGACCCCTTTTAATATTGTTTGGAGAGAGAAAAGGGTTTACCTTTAGAGGAGAGAGAAACTATTTTTTTTTATATTTTATTATTCCTTTTTTTATTTTTTTCTCTTTTACTACCAAACACAATTGTTGTCAACTTATAGTGTAAATAGTTGATGAATATGTGTGAATGTTGTAAATTCAATGGACTAAATGTTAATATTGTTTAAGGAATTAAAATAAATAAGTTTTGGATTAATAATGATTTAATTATTATTCTAAAATTTGTTTGACTTGTAATTTTAAGATAAATTTTATTGTTTAAAGAATTATAAGAAAATATTTGGTTATCATGCATATTCCTTGTTACTACGATATATAAATAAATGCATGCATCTTGAAAAATACAGAGTTAGAGAGTGTGATGTAATTTATTGGTAATTCATTAAATAAATAAAGATAGAAATAAAATTAAGTATATAAGTCGTGTTTGAAAGTATGAAATGTAAATAACATTGTTGTGTTCAGTAATAACAAGGAATATGCATTATCAACAAAAAAACTAGTGTAGAAGTTATATTTAAGAGTTAAATAAATTTGTTATCCTTATAAATATACAAAAGAAAAAAAAAATTGAGAAAAAATACACAAACTTTTCGTTTTACTCTTTAAAAAAATTTAGTTAGACTTATTTAGGATATTGAAATATATTTATGTAGCAATATCATAAATTTTCATAGGATGTCGGTAAAAATTAATTTAGCATTGGAATTTAACCCCATAAATTTTCATATGATAGCATGTCGATAAAAAAAGAAGTATGAACTACTTTGAAGATTAAAATGGAGAAAAGTGAAGTGACGTTGGACATGAGACCCACTTGGAAGAGGATCCTGCGGGTAATGCCTAGGCTCTACATACACGTGTAAATGACGTGGCATGTAACTTCTTATGTGGTTGTCAATATCCTTTGGATGGTGTGGTCACTGGTGTTATTATTTTGTTTGTGTATTAATTGACACTTGGGGAGTGTTAAAACTAACTTAATCTGAATTTGATTGTAGTTGTAATTATGAATTCAAAGATTTTGATTGTGGTAAAAATCATAGGTAATTGATTAAGTTGAATAATTTTTTAAATGAGCCAAAATGATATATATTATCATAAAAAATAGTTTGCTCGCTAGCACAAGGTGTGCAAGGATGAGTAAAATAGTTTTACACCATAGAACCAAAAGGAAAAAACAAAAAAATTCAGTCAAGACCCAAAC
>Ga0099826_10002106_pt1 | contig 12602 bp, 2 predicted proteins | sample Mtrugardesep15_FD_76830 | JGI IMG/M metagenome (GOLD analysis project Ga0099826, IMG submission 76830) | Root nodule microbial communities of legume samples collected from California, USA - M. trunc garden sep15 | ecosystem: Host-associated > Plants > Roots > Nodule | place: USA: California...
AAAAGGACCTCCGGTGTAATTTAACCTAAGAACTTATTTTTTAAAAACATGTTAAAGCAACTAATAGTAACAACTTTTTATTAAAATGTTATATATTTAATATAAAATACACAAGCTTCAATACAAACTTACTATTTTAAACTTATTTTAAAAAATAAATTATTTTAAACTTCTTAACACGTACAAATTAAAGCAAATTTACACATGATAAAAATATCTTTAACTTCTACTAAAATGAATCATATATTTGCACATGATTAACCAATGTATGAGAAACAAAAAAGTGTCCATATTTTCTTTTAAGGGAATCCATGACTTTTTGTTGTTAATTCAATATTAACATAGCACCTAGACCGTAGGGAACTAGACTAAGATATTTAGAAAGGTAAATTAATTGCGATTTAGAATATAACTATAAAAGCGAGAGTATATAAGTAAAAGATTTGATTGAGTCAAAAATATAAAGTTGAATATATGATCATATGCATGCGCTATAATAATTTTGAGTGCACGTTTTTGACCATAATTTCTTATGTCGATCATTTGAAAGATTCTTAGTCAAATTCAGTTTGAGAAATTGAGAACAGCAAAGAGTTATGGGTGCAGAAGTTATGGATGTGGTAGAATCAACAACAGAGATTAAAATAACTAAAAAAATTAAATCCAAAGTATCCACCAAAGGGAACCTTGTGTCGTATTTAACTTTGACTAAACTTCCCTTTGTGCAACAAAAGAAACACATGGTCAAATTCCACCCTAGGCCTTGTTGGCGACTACTATTTATTGACTGGAATTAATGGATTTTACGTGAACATTATAGATTACAGTAAGTGGTGCCGTTAAGAAATAGCCAATTAGAATAAGTTGCATGCTGTTATAAAATAGAAACAATGACTCAATCTGCATTTCTCTCATTGACATTATAGGGGCCAAATATTAGTCTTTTAAATTTGTGGAATGGAATAGTTTAGTCTACTAAATAAATTAAGAACGTCCATTAATTTAATCATTTTTAAATTAAGCACCGCACAAAATTTATGGTTTTATGTTTGTCTTGTGGGTTGCTATAAAAAATAATTGTATGTCTTGGTGCAATAATATTAGACCATTGAAAACAGTATGCAGATCTTTTATTCGTTTCGGTGGACGTATCCAAATATATGTATGATCCTCTCAGCCTGAGGGATTGTTGAAAGGTTGAAGGTTGTGGATGTTGAAGAGCAGCTCCATGGAGGGGGAGTACATGCAAACAATGTGATGATCGAGGAAGAAAGCGTTGTGAATGTGAAGTTTTAGGGTTAGAAAACTGTGTACCATGACTAAGACTTTATAGTGGAAGGATTAAATGACCCAAAACCCTAGTTTGGACAATTGTTTATGTGGACAGTTATAGACAAATCATGATGGAATTCAGATCAAATGGTTTTAATAGTCTCTAATATGTGTCCATATTGTGGTTCGTTCAAGAGCTTATCACTTATGGTGACCCAATTTGTTGACGAATTGGACTTTGGCTCAATCCGAAAGAATTTATTTGTTTTGATATACAAATATCAATGTTAAGTTATTAATTAGGTTAGGTTTAAGGGTTTAAACTATGGACCTTCTTCTTACAATTTTTTATTTATCTTAACTCATCAATCGAACTACCTCATGTGAGACTTGAAAGTTTCCAAAATAGATATTACTTTTATGCGACTAAATATCTCACTGATACAATTCAAAAGAAAAAAATCCTCTATTAAAAAACAATATAGGTAGGTTGGACCATGTGTGCTTCATGTCTTCACCCAAACAAACATTTCTGTAATTTGGTTGTTCGATGATATCTCAAAGTGTTGATACTCTAGTTGAAACTTTTTTCGCATACATTCATTTCTAAGAAGAAGAATTAGACTTCTTTGCCATTGCCAAGTTGCAATTCAGCCTTGAAACTTTGGATGCGAATCAATTAGAAAAATCACACATATCTATCTAGCTCTTAGCTTTTTTATTTTGAGATCTAAATAATAATGAAGGCCTGTCCCTATTTGTTGACAAATTTCCCATAGCTATAATTAGCCGGGTTATATGAGACTATTAAATGTATTTGCAATATAAAACTAATCACATATTAATTAACATGCTCATGAAAACTCGATCATCAATCATCATATAATGTGAACAAGGATTTTTTGGGCACAAATATGGTCAAGGTTTTAAATTGTGATTGATGGTACAATTGTGATCGACGAGATCTTCATCTTTAATGTAAAATCATGGATACATGCATTGTGGCCACAATTGTGCTCGTCAGGTGATCAATTACGAGAAGAATTGCACTGTCAAAAAAGCTACATGAGAAATTAAAGGTGTGGTCCTGCATCCAAGTGAAAGAGACTATACCTTATTGCATTTTATGTTGGACTCAAGTGTGAATGTGGTTAAGTCCTAATTTTTTAGGGTTTTGGGTAAAGATGTAGTGTCTTTATCTTGTAATCTTGGAGTATCTAATAAGTTGTTGCTCCAATGACTCTCGAACTCCCCCATAAAAGGTATGAGAGCCTTAGTTCGACTTGGCGGGAATGGATCATGTGTTGGATTCTGTTATAGGAGATGGAAACTCACACTTGTGGAAAGATTGATTGATTTCGAGTGTGAGTGGTGTAGTCTTACATTGTCTATGAATGAATAAAATGTTAGATTTATAAAAGATGTGACACATACCTAATTAATTTCTTAAGATTTTAAGTTGAAACATGATGTCTTCACTTACGATCCTAGAGCATTTACCCGCAATTTCTTCCATGATCCCCGAGATCTCCAACATTTTATGCTTGTTTGAAAACTAATGTATGTTTTACCCCAAAATGTATTACTTTTTCTTAGAGAGCTTTTGTTTGAACACAAAATTGGCATATTATGCTGGACAGTATAAAATACATTTTGAGTTAGCAAATTTTTATCATCATATAAAATACATTTAGGTTTTGTTTGAGAGTTTGGAGAGGAGGGGAAAGAAGTGCTTTGGAGAGACATAAATATAAGAGAAAGTTGAGAAATTTCTCACATTTTTTAAAAGAGTAGTAAATTAATGCTTATGACTAATATATTTTTAATTTAAGAACATTATAATAATATATATTAAATTTTAAAAATTAATATAAACTCTATCAAACCTCCCAAAACCCTCTTCCAAATATCTTCTATATCTTCCACTTACTCCTTCCTTTTTTTCCAAATTCTCCCCTCCTTCCACTCGAAACTCGCAAACAAAACCTTAAAGACAATTTGTTTTCATCATCATCATCATCATTCGAGAAGAGAAAAAATATTAATAATAAATTGAAATCATAAAAGTCATTTTTTTTATTCTCCGGTCTTTAGGAGAAATGAGACGTGATGGATTTGAAATTGAACTTTTTTTTTTATTTCAATAAATGTAAAATTTGACAAGAAATTCATTGAGATAAATTTGGGTACTACCAAAACTATTAAAGCTTAGCTAAAATTAACTCATGACACTTGAGTCAAATTATTTACTTATTTTAGACGTGTTTATCTTCCAGTCATCTGTGTCTGCATTAAAATAGTAGGGTTTTAAATTAGTGAGACAAACGACTTTTTTTTTCAGGTACAGTTTTAAACAGAATACTAAATCGGGTAAGATTTTATCAAATGTCTAGAGAAAGAAAACAGCATAAGAAATTTGACATTTCACGTAAAGGGCAAGTTAATGGATTCGTTTTTTCATCTCTCAAAGTTCAATAATTCCTAACGGGTTGTGTTAGGGGCATTAGCACTTGAGATTTGAATGAGAATTCATAATGAATTGCAAGAGTGAATTTCTTATCTTTGTTCGATCATACATGCTGTTTATCCAACCACATTTTTTTTTTTGAAGGGATCCAACCACATTTTTTATAATCCTCATAAAAAAAACTTTTATGATTGATAATAACAATTAGAACATAATCTAAAGGTCCGATTACTTTAAGAAAACATTTTGTAATTTTATTTTCCAAAATTTATGTTAATTAGTTTTATTTGTTGACGAGTAGAAAAAACTTTTATAGTCTTCTTTCATTTGCACCGACTCGTTTTAAAAGTCTAGTATTTTTTTTTTACAAGGTCTAGTATCTTCTTATTAGTAATTTATAATCAACACATCTTCTAAAAAATGTAAAAATAAAATAAAAATTGTTTCGACAACGTAAACACATTCTATTCTCTAATTATTTTCAACTCCATAAAAGTTAAATACTACTTTAAAGGAAATGTACTAGTGGCATCCAATAAAAGTTTACTCTTTTAAGAACACTTCAAGATTATTTGTATGTATGTAGTGGCAAAATCTTAAGTTTTTATTGGTTGTCAGTATAAATGTTTGAATAATCCATTAATACATGAGGTTAATTGTTGTGTTTTGCTTACCAAATAATGAAGGAACAATTATTATTTTGTGTACTATTTGTTTTGCTTTCTTTTCTTTTGGGTCGTAAACAAATGCATTGCAACAAGAAGATAACTAAGGATAATTAAGTGAGCAAGTTTTCTTATTAAATCTGTAGGGGTTATTCTGCCTAGGCCTGTAAGAAGAGACACAAGGATTTAAATCATTTGAGTCTCTTTCCAAATTAGTAACATTTTCTTTTCTAATTGTACTTTGTTATAAAATAAAGTGTCCTTGGATGTTAGAACAGTTGGTAGCTAAATTAGAAAGGTTATCACTGAAAGATAAATAACCACAAACAGCACGACAAACCGACAAGTGCTATGCAATGAGTGTAAACTATCTTAATTAATTACGTAGTTTAGGATGAAGAATATTTAATTAGGCTATTTATAAGGGATTTGCATAGATCATCATGTAATAATTTGTTGATTCCTTATTACCTTTACTATATAATGTCGTTTTCATTTGTCATTAAATTTTTAAAAAGGCTAATGAAAATTATTAAGGTCACTTTCAAAAAAACAAAAAAAGTAATTCTAATTGCTCTCGATCTTATCAAATATCACAAAAATTTCCGTGAAGAATCATATCCATGTGCTTAGTACGGGTAAGATTCTTTTTATCTACTCACTCCTTCCATTATTTCTTAACCACTCTCTCCCTCTCTACATTTACATGAAAATTTTGTTCATATAGACATACAAATTAATTGATATTTTGTCGATTTATTTTTAGTTATTTAACGTAGCGAGAAAACAAAAACTACAATAAAAAAGGGAGATAATACTTAATTTGTCTCACATCACATTTGTTTATTTCACATAACTTTTTTTTAAAAAAGTATAGATGAAAAAAACAATAATTTCACAAAATTATATGTATTAAGTATTTATGTAATCCGCTATCATAGATATAGAGTGAAATATAACGTCTTATAAGTGATGTATGAAAATTAATTAAAAGCATGCAATTGAAGAAGAAGAAAATTAATACTACATTCTTTTATTAGTCGGGACTTAAAAAGACAGTCTTTTTTACTTATTAAGTTTTTAACTCTTAGATCAAATTAATTGAGCTATCTAACTCTTCAATACTACATTCAAAAGTCAAAATGATATTTAATTTGATGTAATTAAGGATAGGGTTTTCTTATAAAAATATTGTAGCTGTTGAATTGTCTTGATGAGGAATATATATTTTTATATTTTTTTTATAGTAGATGAGGAATATATATTAATCACAGTGAAAATTGTAAAATAAGCTGCGTGTTAAACACGATTAGTATATCAATGACTTTTTCACAATATATATAATTTTGCATACAATCATTTGGGGTGTTTGGGACAAAAATATTTTTTTAATGAGCAACCCACATAGATATGTTTATACTTTATACCATGTTTAAAAACACATCTTAATTAAATGTTTATAGATTAACGATTGTTGTATAGTTTTTTATAAGAGAATTGAACTTTGATTGAGTATCGGTACCTATATACAAATGACATTACAATATTGGATGACAAATACATACTGAATCAAACTTCAAAGGTACCATTGCACTCATCTTTTTTAATATCCAAGTCATTTAAGTTATCTTCGTATGTTCTCATGGATAGCTTAAAATTAAAAATGAGTAGAAAACAGTTTATGAAAATGTCATTGGTTTTCATAAGTTCTCTTGAATAATCCCACAAGATGTTTATGTAAATTTAAATAAGCTAATCTAAAGTTTAAGCAATTATTTTATTCTTGACAAAGTGTTCCACGTCCTGACTGAAATCATCTAAAAAATGTAATTAGATTGATGTATAAATAAATCATACACTTAAACAAATCGAGAGAAACGCAAATTCATTTTACCCAATTTATCTTTTTTAACGTTTATACTTCGATACAAAAGCAATTTTCATGTGATCATGTCCCTCTTCCTTGCGTAATAATACTCTTTCTGTAGATGCACTTGGCTATTGTTAGTTTCTGTTTGAAATTGAGTTGCCCAATTCTTGCGTCTCTATAGATTTTTGCAGTGTTGATCCTACATATTTTGGTTTTACAATGTGTTTGATACCGTTCGTTCGGATTTGAAAACAATGCATTTGCATAATAATACTCTTTTTTTTTTGTGTAACAATGCGCTTGAGGTTAAGCGTTGCCAGGGGTTGAAATTCTCGACTCCTCACGTCTCCATACATAAGGTGTGTGAAACTGTGAATTTAGTCGTTAGGTTATTTGACAAAAAAATTTAAGGAAACGATAATGATGCATAATACAATAAAGAAAAACTAATGGTCGTGCAATTTACCTCCTCCCTCTTGTTTCCCTTCCTGACCTAACCTCCACAACCTTTGAAGATGCCCGCGAAGCCTCGACCGTGGATCACAAGTGCATTTTGTGTCGAGCTTCATAACAATCCACTCACAATCTGTCACTTGGATTTCTTGACTATTGTCTCCAATATGTGCGACCCACATGATCATTGTCTGAGAAATTGACGGAAAATAGATACTCATATCACATGAGTCCATTGAAATCTGTCTTTCGTTTTTAAGGAGAATTTTTTTTTATAAAAAGTATGATTTAAAAGTAAAGATGTGGACACTTAAGAAAACATGAGAAAATAAATTGAAAGAATCCATTTGTAAGAAATGAAGGGATCTCAACTCATCGTTGCTGCCCATCACAGCCAATCAAGAACCACTGGGCACCAATAGTGAACTTCGTCCCTACTAATGGTCACTCTCAAAACCTGACATTAGACAAGTGGCCTCCAGGTCTAGAAGGGGATCAAATATGAATCTGTAGTTTTAGAGCAACTAGTTTTTCTTAGAAAAGTTGTGAAGAAATATATTTAGAATTTAATGATCTAACTGAGTCATGTTCAGTGTCAAGAATATGGCAATACAGTACGATAAACAATGAATGGCCTTGTAAGTAGGCAATACGAACTCTAATTCGGCCAAAATTATAAAACATCGAAGCCATTGCAATTTGTAACAGCTCATTTGATAATGAGACACTACCAATTATCAATATCTATACATCTTAATTTCAATGCAACATTAGTCTCGGACAACATTATTATTATATGACGATGATACAAAGCAAAAGTCGATATCCTTCAATTAGCTTGAAAAGTTACCTAAATCTTTATAGAAGAATGGATAGATATACTTATTTAATTTTTAGTAAAATGATAAACTACAAAAAACACTTCTCAATTTTACATAGACCAACAGTTTTCATAATAGTGATCAATCAAGTAAAATATCTGAACCAACAAGCTTCGTGCTTCTCAGCATTAGCCATCCATTTTAGATCCAACCATACATGTAGGCACAACAAGTGCTGATAAATGTAAAATCAATTCAAGTACCTGTTAAACACATAAAACATACCACAATGAAAAAGAGATGTAGCAATTTAATTTAAGAAATATACTTATAGTAAGAAGGAAACAGCAAAAAAAGGAGCTAACTGTCCCCCAATTGTATAATGAATAGACAAAAGAACTGCACAAACTGATTCTTCCAATTTTTTTGGTAAAAAAACATATAACTAAAATCTAATAATTATATCAAAAGAATGTTATGTCATAAGTAAGAATTTAATTCATATGCACCATTAATCCATTATAACAATAAATCATAACAGTTAGTAGATTACAAAAATTACAACAACAACGATCAAGCTTTATCCCACATAATAAGATCGACTACATGGATCAAATAACATCATATTTCTTAATAGTTTCTAGGTCTTCATCTGCCTCTGTTGATTTGATTATCATTCATTTGATCTACTCTTCTAACTACATAATATACATGTCTTCTATCTGCCTAAACCACCTAAGTTGAGTTTCCACCGTTTTTTCTACGATAAATGCTACCCAACTTTCTCAAGTGCTGTGGTTTTTAATTCTAATCTTATCACTATAGTCTTACCACACATCCAATGCAATGTCTTCATCCCAGACAACAATGTCGATCTTACAATTGTATCAGCGTAAGCGATACTTTTATACCATGTAAAACACCTAAGGCCTCCTCTAACTTTCAATTAACCAATATTAATTAATTCATGAGGCAACATTTGTAAAGTAACATTACCCTGTCAGTGTACAACGATTAAACTCTTACAATAATAGTAGCATGTAAGAAATGGAAAGCAAGTATTACCCTGGGACAACTCGCAGCAAGCGCGCAATTCAACGGAAATGTGAGAAGTGAGGCGCGCGGCGGCGTCAGCGTTGTGCAGCGGCATCAACGACTGCGTGCAACCGAGAATTCCCAAAGCCCTTAAAAAATAAAATTCAGAAAATGAAGAATTGCGATAAAGTGAAGAAAGAAAAGAGAGAATTAAACAAGTTGCATTACCTAGGGACAGTAACAAGGGGTCGGCGAGGTTGAAGAAGATGAGAACGAATGGAAGAAGTAGATGAACGAGTTGGTATTGATCTTGCGGCGGAGAAAATAGACCGCGAGAGAGATCCAGAGCGCCACGCCATTTCTTTCTTTGATTTTGCTTTGGAACACGGAAATTGGAACAAGAGGTTTAGACAACAGAGAAGAAGCTAAACCCTAGATTGGCAGGCTAACGTAGTTTAGGTCAAGTCCAGCCCATATTCATATTGAAAGTCCAAACAAAAATATGATATCAGGTCCGGCCAAATTATATTTTCTCAAAATAATATTCAATCTATAGAGACCAATTTACCTTCAGTGTGAATATTTCAAAGACTAGTTTGAGTATTATTTTTTGTCCATGACTAAATTCAAATGTGAGGAAATTGTGAGGGAACCAATTGGACCTTCACTTTTTATAAAATACACGAACGAGTTGTGAAGCTTCGATGTTTTAAAATGGATGATGTATCGTATCTCTTGCGTATCATGCACCCCGACACTTCCCGATACGTGTCAGGAGAGTATCCGAAAATTAAATTTTATTTTTTTCAAAAAATAATTATTCGATATTTCCCGATACGTATCAGGAGAGTATCTGATAATTATCTTGCACCGATATCTGCCTCGATATTTTCCAATTAATGCTAACTAAAATAACTTAACTCTTGAGTACTCATGTGTTCTTTTTTGGATATAGTGTTTCTTTTTTGGATCGATATAGTATAACACTAACAATGTTCCTTTTGGACTAATGATGCTCTTTTTGGGATATATTGTGTATGTAATTGACTAATCATCAATATTATTTATATTTATGTTGATGTGCTACGAGCCTATAACTAGTTTCTTTTGTTTGTTAATATATTTGCTTATTAAAAAAAATTGTTATAATTATATTGTATATTTAATTATATAATTTTTTTATTAACGTATCACAGCCGTATCGTATCTTGATTTTTGAAATTTTTCCATATCGGTGCAGTATCGTATCTCGTATCCAGGCTTCACCTTTGTTTGGATAAACATCTTGTTTTCAACTTATAACACCAACTATTATCATGTTAAGCACTTATTACTCCGTTCCCAAATTTAAGAAGAAAAAAAAATCAAATAAGTTGATGTATCTAGTTACAAATTCGAAATGGGGAGTGAGACAAACAAACATAAGGTGTTTTTGTCTAACATGGTGTAACCGAAAGTTCATTAGGCATCTAGGTGTAACCAGAAAAAGAAGAAGAAAAAAAACCAATAATATTTTAGAACTAAAACTGTAACATGTTCAACTAAGCATTAATAATACAATATTATAATCATAGCCATATTATATTTTCTAAGTTCAAACTCTATACCATTTTACTTCAAATAAATGTTAACCTATCCAAAACTTGAAGAATGTCTATTCAAAAAACCATATTGTACAATATGCTAGATAATTCAGACCAAGAAAAGCTCAACTTGTCACGAACAATTTTCACCCCAATGAGCAAAACAAAAGTTTATCCCTGTGCATCACACTGAAATGCATTGCAACCACACACTCGTCTGAAGGCATGCAGACTGCTACTGCCTATGTGAACGGTTGGATTAATCCGATGACCGAGAGAGGAAGAGCATGACCAATTATCATCCCATATCATCCCATGTATGATCGAACCCATCTTCACCGTCACCGCAAGAGATTGTGATGGCTGAATAGCGATGGAACAACGTCGAAATCAACAAGATGCCAACAGTTATGGTTGAGTATATGGAACACAACCCACACCTGCTCTTACATATCCGTGAGCGCTTTAGTTTTGTTGGCAAAGTGCAATTGTGCAATGGTTTTTGGGTTTAAACTTGTTCTGAAGTGTAAACTTGTTCCTCTGCATAAACTTGTTATCATTCTACTTTCAAAAAATATCTGCTTCAGCTCTCATAAAAAACCAGAAAAGAACATAAAAAAACCTGCTGCATAATTGATCTCATAGCACTTCTCAGAGTAGTTGGAGTTGAAAGGTAAACAGAAGACAGAATAAAAAGTCTGCTAAAAAATGAATTAAAAGGGCACGTTTTATTTTCTCTGTTGGGGACCAGTTTTTTTTTTTAATTCTAATTTCCTCTTGCATCTGGCAGCAGACCGAGGATGCGATATGATTGTAATTGTACAGACGGCTGTGCAATAATTATAATTTGAAGTTAAAAGAATACACTCCCAACTAGGTACTAATGATTATGCCATAAAATTACAACAGAGTTACAACTTACAAGTTACAACAATGGTTAAAACTTTAAAACAGGGAGACCTACTGAACCAAAATACAGTTCTATCAATATCATGGACAGTAAAGGTAAATGATTTGAGCAACTAGCCAAAGTAAGTTGGTGCTTCTCAGGATCTTACATTCTGAAATCCAAAACGCAAACTGTATTGTTTGAAAAACAGGCAGCGATCTTGTCACCCTCCTTGTTCCAACAGACCTCAAAAATACCTCCACTGCCATTGTATGTTTTAATGATCTTGCCATCATTCAAGGACCATATATTTATGGATTTGTCGGGGGACCCACTGGCTAAATACTCACCATTGGGACTAAATGCAACAGAATATACACCATCCCTGTAGAACCAAATAAACAAGTAAAAACCAAAAGATTTGGCTACATTCAAAGAAAACAACCAACTACCAGCCTGAAATGTTGTCAAGAAAACAACCAGCAAACCGATAAACTAGAATAGAAGTTTAGAATTTTCAACATGAAATGAAAGTTAGGACTTTTAGTTTAGTTGACCGCTTAATAACAAGCAGGATGCTGGGAGGAAATTCTTAATTTATTTTTCCGTCCATATATTCTTGCCACTGATATTATAAAGCTGAAAAAGACGGTACCTGTGTCCACTCAAGCTATAAATTAGTTTCCCGAGTTCCGCATCCCATAGCTTTACGGTAGAGTCAAATGATGCACTGTACAAAAGGAATAAGGAATGACTAAACAGTGTTAAAAGGAAACAACTCTCTGCCTAGTGTAAAGAGAAAAATAAAAACACTTAACTGCACTAAATATTGTTTTAGTCTAAAACTAAGTAAATATGATCTAGAAGTCATTTTCTTTTTTACCTAAAACTCTTCAAATTCTTACTTTTATAAAAAAATTAGAAGTTTATGATAAAATTAAGATATAAAACAATTTTAAGAACCAAGAGATAAGAAATTTCAGTGAATATTTTAAGGATTTTGTAGAATGTGAAGAGGGGGGAAATTTGAGTGTCTGAGTAGAATTTGATGTTTTGAAAGGTGAGTTAAGTAGTAGAACAAGGTTTAAAACAAATTAGTGGGTACAACTTATGAAATTTTGAATAGATTATGAGAATTTGAGAGACTAAATCAGCTAAAAGTATTAGTTTTTTCCACAAGAGCACAGAAAATTATTACAAAAACCAATATCACACATTACCTAGTAGAGGAATTTAAAGTGCAATTAACCCAAAATAAAAAACATAAAAAACAAGCATAAATGCAGGTGCAAGCGCAGATATATGCGGTCACGGTCACCATAATCAAACTAAACAATCTTAAGTGAAAAACTACACGGCATTAATTTAATAGAAACTCTGCCGCACTGAATATACAGCATGTAATTGATTGTTGGACTATCCCAGCTGACCCCTACAACCGGTGTCGGTAATGCTATTGTATTTGTGGTTGTTTGGCTCTGGGAAATAATTGACAGCTGAAAAACATTTAAGTGGAGAGGGACAAATATAAGTGTTCATAATTTCTT
>Ga0099826_10002107_pt1 | contig 12601 bp, 7 predicted proteins | sample Mtrugardesep15_FD_76830 | JGI IMG/M metagenome (GOLD analysis project Ga0099826, IMG submission 76830) | Root nodule microbial communities of legume samples collected from California, USA - M. trunc garden sep15 | ecosystem: Host-associated > Plants > Roots > Nodule | place: USA: California...
CAAGAGCATTTATAAATCACCCTTCTGTTGGAGGTCTTGCTATGGAACAAAAATCTTTTAACCCTGCTACAAGTGGTTCCTATAACTTTGCTTCCAATCCTTCTCCATTGAGTGAGGATTTTAATAATGATCAAATATATCACGATAGCTTAAAGTTTTCATCGCTCAGTTCTCAATTTCAGAAAACCCCAGCTGATTTTTCTTCAACACAAGTCATTGATGATCCTTTAGAGGAAGCGATGCAATGTCAAGATGGATTACTTGGGAATGTTGTAAAGGCTTCATGTTACATGCAGCAGCAAAACATGGGTTCTTCCTTCAACAATACCTTGGATTCTCTTGCTTCTTCTGATGGAGGCACTAGTTCCATGGTCCATAGTGTAGCCCAAGCTAATAGTCCGTTAATCACTCAGATGCCTGTAGTTGAGAAATTCTATTCAGATGAAAGAATTATGGAATCAAATGGAGATTGCTTTCTTGAGCAATTGCTTGATGTAGATGGATTTGTTCAGAATAGTTGTTTGCCTTGGATGACACAATAAGTGAAGCGGTAAATATGCACGAATTAAAATATTCTTGTGTTTTGTTCACTTATTAGAAAGTTCCATATTAATTTCATTTTTAATTTTGTGAAATTATGTTTATGATTCAGGATTAAAATGAGACGTAGTTGATAGATGGAGAAATGCAATTTGATCTTACCATGTTGGATCATGCATATGAATCCTTCTGATTTACCAACCTATGAGTATCAAACTCGTGAAAGTTACCCGTCTTGAAGCCATAATTTATCGAGTATAACCAATAGTTTGGATTTATATTCAAATTTTGTTTCTTGCACCTCAACTATTTGGACGTGAATTTGCTGAAGCTACAAATCGTAGCTTATGAATAGTCATAAGTTAGAAGAGATTTCACTTAAGGATTTATAAACTTTATATATAAACTATTTTCTTAGTCATTGGGTTGCCTCTCCCTCTGCATATATATTTATGATTTATGACTGGTACTGCTTTAGAGATTATTTTTGGAAGTTTGAAATTGTTTTTAGAGTTTTTATAAATTCTTATTTTTTTTAATATAAAATTGTAACAAACGGATAAAATACTCTTTGAAGTGGTTTTTTTCCTTAAAAGAGCTGCAACAAGCGGCCTCAAACTGCCCGTTTGTTACAGATTACAATAAAACTGATTTCGAAGCCAAATCAAACATACTCTTAGTTTGCAGTGAATTGCTTTTATCTACTATAAATTCAGCATGAAGGAACGAGATCATGTATGGTATTATGGAAACAGATCATGTATTTAGCTAATCTTAAAGTCACTTTTAAACTCAATGTAAGAGTGAAACATTATTAGAAAGTTTAAACAAGAATTTTTTATCAAGCCGTGTAAACTAATTGTGGTGAAAATGCTTCCTTCCAATATTCAAAGTTCAAGCTAGAAGTAGAATAGCAAAGGTTGTTGGTGGTGCTGTGCTGAGTGGAAACAACAAACACCAAAAACTTCACTATAAATAAAGTGGTTGAACATGTATTCTCAAGGAACATGTTTTGATGTTTAGGGTTGGATTTTGTTTTGAAAATTACGCAATCAAATTTTGATGCAGATTTCAACTCTAACTTTCCTAATATTTACAATCAATCAAAGTACTTATGAGTATGAGCATGATGACTCCAATAATTTAGATTTTTTTAGGGAAAGAGGCCATTGCATTTGCCCAACTTAGTTTTTGTGTGATTCCTAAGCGTTGCATGGATGGGCGTTTGCACCCCACCAATTAAGTTCAACTTTTATTATTTCTTTTGCTTCAATGTCCCACGTCTATTTACTTTGTACCAATATAGTTTTTGAGGTTAGTTTGTAACAATATAATGTTAAAATGGTTTTAAGTACCAAAATTATTCATTGAAAGAAAATCAAATATTTTAATTTTTAATACATTGGATAAAAACTTATGCAGATAATATTTTATTTTATCAGAAAAAATGGATTGGACTGTGCCAGTGGAAACTACGGTATCAGCAATGGATTATTCTCTAATGGCATCAACAGACGACAAGGATAATAGCTCAAACGCGGCATTTACTCTTGTTGTGCAAGAATTCTAGTTGCAAGTTTGGGAGTGCATTCAACTACATCAACCTCACAGTAGGAGACTATTTCACCATGATTATCAATAAGCTACAAACCCTTGCTTCGAACAAACCAGTGCAAATGATTGTCTCAGCTGGCAGACATAACTGTAAGCAATTTCAACTGAAGATAACCATGCTACTGTCATTTGGCCATCTAAACACAATTCAAGTGAAACAACGACTTCCTGATAAGTACGAAAAAAGTTATCGCTTAAAAACAATGCCATATTTCTAGTATTTAATTTTATTTTACAAGGCGTTCAACTAATGGAAGCACCTAGATTTCTTTCTTTTACTATTACCATCACCGAGAAATAGAGCTTGAGTGTTTGTATACATAACACACGTTTGTCTAACATTCACATTCACATGGAATTAGCTATAGCTTATATGTTCCTTGATCAGAACATGTGGAGTTCTTCACATGAACTCTCTTTCATACTCAGTAGTTGGTGATGCCAATTATGACATGAATTTCTTCATTTCCCTTGGGGGAGTTTTCATTTCTTTAAATCTTTTATGTTACATTGCTTTCATATGGTTGATAAAACAGCTGATTTAGTTTTACCAGCTGAGAAACAGGTTTGGATTCTCCTGCTGTCTATAATGGTTATTTGAATATTGTGTATGTATAACCTAAGTATGTATGTCCACATATTTTCAAATGCCGAAGCTTCAACTAAGGAAGTAAGAAATCGATGCTAACAATGAAAAGAGCAATTGCTGCCTTATATTGCGGAGGTTGAGACAATGCAACCAAAAGCATAAAGAATAAACACAGTACAAATAAAAGCTAATGATGTGCACAGCTGTACATCATTGGACTGAAACTTTACTTGCATCTGTCTATTGAAATCAAAGACAGCATAAAGTCAGTCACTTCTTGTTCCTTTGACAGTGGGAAATCTGTATGAGTTATGAGGGTGCGTATCAAAATGTTCTAGAAAGCTAAGAGCCTAAAATTTGGTTGGGGTACTTGCAGAGATTTCAAAGCAACAGACAACTGTTGCATCTCTTACAACTTCATGTTGTGTTTGGTTTGATGCGCTATGACGCCTTCATTATGTTTGGAAGCCAAATCAAAGACTATTTTAGTATGGAGTGGATTGCGATGACTTCAAGTCACAAAATGGGTAAGGATCTTTTAGTTCTAGATGGAAATTGATTCTCACATGTTAAAAACGGCAGTCAATGCAGTACGTCAATCAGTTCAATTGGATGAAGATCAAGTCATCAAACAACTCACAGTTTCAGTTGATTTTCTAATCCAATTTACCGCACTAAATATTTATCCAATTGACATGAGGCAATACATGCTAAGAGTTCTACATTGTTTAAAATATGTCCTAAAAGTCGATTTTGTAAGGATTAAGTTAAGCCCAACCCATATTCTAAGAATCATAGTGTAATTTTTCTTAGACTCGGTATAAATGAGAGATATACACTTCAAGTTCAAGGAAGTCTCCAAAATAAACAATCCAATAAACAAGGGGAAAAAACACAACATCAAAATGGTACATGCACATAATAACCAATAATTAGTGAAATTGCTTCATTCAATGAGAACAAATTATTCATCATCTCTACACACTAACAGAACAAAATATTGAACCATTCTACAATTTCTGATACAACAAGCTCAAAGCATCAATAGCACTACCCTGTTCCTATTCTTCAAGATTCTTAATATGTGCCTTAGGAACCAAAACAAGTTCTCTAGCAGGAGCCTGAATAGTAGTAACCAAAGCAGAAGAACGACTTTTCAACGAACCCAACAAATTAGCATAAATCTCGCCACGCATTGGCAATGTTTCAAGTTTCTTAAACTCATAAGGACTCGGTAGTTAGGGATACAAACTAATTAGAGTCCTTCTCATGAACTCTATTTTGTACTCGGTAGTTAGTGATACAAACTAAGACATGAATTTCTTTATTTGGTGGGGGAACTTGTAGATATTTCTGAGCAACAACTGTTGCATCTCTCACAACAACTTCACATTGTGTTTGATTTGGTCTGACATGACTTCCAACGAACCTTCAGTATGTTTGGAAGCCAAATCAAACACAGTTTGCAGTGAATTGCTATAATGTACTCTAAGTTCTAGATGGAAATGGATTCTCTCGGATACTCACTGTTGGTGAGCTCAAAGGAAGTAGCTTGGAGATTCAAGGATCTGATATATTCACCATGAAGGAAAGAAATTTGGGATTGCTCCCAGCACTGGTTATTTTCGGTTTGTTTAAAGGGTATGGTATTATGGAAACAGTTCATGGATTGAGCTATTCTTAAAGTCACTCTTAAACTCAATGTAAGAGTGAAACATTATTAGAAAGTTCAAACAAGAATTTTTTATCGAGACTTGTTGATTAATTGTGGTGAAAATGCTTACGATATTCAAAGTTTAAACCAGAATTGCTAGAAGTAGAATAGCATGCTTGTTGGTGGTGCCGTTGAGTTATTTGTGGCAAAGTCCCACACCTTTGAGTGGAAACAACAAACGCAAAGACTTACGTATAAATAAAGTGCTTGAATACTCAACATTGCATATCTTTCTCGGCCTTTTGGCTAAAAATCAATTGTATAGTTGATTAGTTGACGTGTATCTTAAAAGCATATGTTGAGGAACTTAATGTGAAAATTTTGTGTTGAAATTTTATTTTACTAACATTTAGCCTTTAGGATACATGTTATCTCGACCTTTGTGGCTCAACCTATTACATGATATTATATTGATATTGAGGGGGAAGAGGCTAGCCTACTAAGTTTCTCGTGGTGTCGGCTATGTGATGCACATGCATCACCAATTAAGTTTAACTTTTATCCTTTCTTCTTGCTTCAATGGGCCACTTTTTATTCAGATTGTCCCAATAAAATGTTGACTGTTGTCTTGCATTTGGAATTGAATTGTCTGAAGCTGCAGCTGCAAATCGTAACTTATGGATTGTCGTAGGTTATAAGTGGTCAAATTTCGCAACCTTTTTTTATAAACGCTGTGTTTATAAACTTCATATGTAAATTATTTTCTTAGTCATTTTGCTAACCTTTTTTATTTTCTTAGTCATTTTGCTAACCTTTAAGAGTCATTCCTTTTGTATTTCAACCTAGCAACTGTTTTAGGTAAATAAATTATAGTTAAAAATCAAGTAGTTATCTTGTGCAGTTAATTTTGTCCAGCAAAAAAATCTTGTGCAGTTAATACTTATTTATCAGAAAGAAATGGATTGGACTGCCAATGGAAACTATGGCATCAACATTGATTATTCTGTGATGGCAAGTGCAACAATTTTAGTTGCATATTGGGAGTGCATACAACTACATCAACCTCACGGTAGGAGACTATTTAACCATGATTATTAAGAAGCTATAAACCCTTGCTTCAAACAAACCAGTGCAAATAATTGTCTCAGTTGGCAGACATAACTGTAAGCAAACTTAACTGGAGATAACCATGCTACTATCCATTTGGCCATCTAAACACAATTCAAGTGAAACAGACTTGACGAATTCATGAATAATCATTTATTTCCCATGTCGCTAAATAACACTTCCATTATAAGTTCTTCAAACTGACCAATTCCTGATAAGTAGGAAAAGTTATCGCTTACAAACAATGCCAAATTTCTAGTGTTTGATTTTATTTCTCAACAAGGCGTTCAACTAATGGAAGCACCTGGATTTCTTTCTATTACTATTACAATCACCAAGAAATAGAGCTCGAGTGTTTGTTTACATAACACACGTTTGTCTAACATTCACATGGAATTAGCTATAGCCTATTGTTCCTTGATCAGAACATATGGAGTTCTTCACATGAACTCAATTTCATACTGAGTAGTTGGTGATGCCAATTAAGACATGAATTTCTTAATTTCACTTGGGGGAGATTTCAATTCATTAAAGTTTTGATGTTGCGCTTAGATTATATTGCATTCATATGGTTGATATGATACGACAGCTGACTTAGTTTTACTGGCTGAGAAACGGTTTTGATTCTCCTGCTGTCTATAATGGTTATTTAAATATTGTGATTGAATTGTGTATGTCCACATATTTACAAGTGATGTAGCATCAACTAAGGAACGAAGAAATCAATGCTGATAAGGACAAGAGTAATTGCTGCCTTATATTGCGCAGGTTGAGACAATGCAATTGGAATCATAAAGGATGAACATAGTACAAATAAAGGCTAATGATATGCACAGCTGTATATCATCAGCTAATACTGTCAACGGAACACGGAGGTAGTCGCCCAACCAGGGAATTTATACCATTGGACTGATACTTCACTTGCATCTTTCTATTGAAATCAAAGACTGCATGAAATTCAACTGTACAAATTCAGTGATTTCTTGTTCCTTTGACAGTGAGAAATCTGTATGAGTTGTTAGGGGGTGAGTCTGGAAATTTTCTAGAAAGCTAAAAGCCTAAAATTTGGTGGGGGTACTTGTAGAGATTTCATAAGCAACAACTGTTGCATCTCTTACAAGTTACAACTTCATTTTGTGTTTGGTTTGACGCACTATGGCGTCAAAGACACCTCCATTGTGTCTGGTAGCCAAATCAAAGATACTCTTAGTATGGAGTAGATTATATTGCTTTCATATGGTTGATATGATGCCTGAGAAACGGGTTCGGATTCTCCTGCTGTGTATAATGGTTATTCAAATATTGTGGTTGAATTGTGTATGTATTGTATTGCCTAAGTAATACATATGTCCACGTATTTACTACCTTATATTGCGCAGGTCGAGACAATGCAATCAGAATCATGAAGAATAAACATATACAAATAAAGGCTAATAAAAGTTAATGATATGCACTGCTGTATATCATCAGCTAATACTGTCATCGATAAACGAAGGTAGTCTTTCTATTGAAGTCAAAACTGCATGAAATTCAACTGTAAATTCAGATTCAGTGAGTTCTTGCTCCTTTGACGGTGGAAAATCTGTATGAGTTGTGAGGGGGCGAGTCTGAATATGTTCTAGAAAGCTAAAAGCCTAAAATTTGGTGGGGATACTTGTAGAGATTTTATAAGCAACAATCGTTGCATCTCTTACAACTTCATATTGTGTTTGGTTTGACGTGCTATGGCGTCAAAGACACCTCCATTGTGTTTGGAAGCCAAATTAAAGACGCTCTTAGTATGGAGTGAATTGCGATGACTACAAGTCACAAAATGGGTAAGGATTTTCTAGTTCTAGATGGAAATGGATTCTGTCATGTTAAAACGACATAGTCATTGCAATAAGTCAATCAGTTCAACTGGATGAAGATCAAGCTATCAAACAACTCACAGTTTCGGTTGATTTTCCAATCCAATTTACCGCACTAAATATTTATCCGATTGAGTGAATGTGTGGTATTGTTACATAAGGTAATACATGTTAGGAGTTCAACATTGGATAAAATATGACCGAAAAGTCGGTTTTGTAAGGGTTAAGTTAAGCGCAACCCAAATTATGAGACTCGGAATAAATGACAAACACTTCAAGTTGAACGAAGTCTCCAAAATACAACATCAAAATGGTACATGCACATAATAACCAATAATTAGTGATATTAACAAATTTTCCATCAATCATCTCTACACTGACAGGAAAAAATATTGAACCATTCTACAAATACAGCAAGGTCAGAGGATCAAATGTACAGTTGTACACATAATCTGAGGGAACACAAACAAACATACTCAAATTCAATAAGCAATAATTAGTGAAATTGCATCATTCAATTAGAACAAATTATCCATCATTAGTATCCTAAGAGAAAAAATAATTGCATCATTCTACATTTTCAGATACAACAAGCTCAAAGCATCAAATGTACACTTGTATTGTACACATAATCTGAGGGAACGTAAACATAAACAAACATGCTCAAATACAATAAAACAACATCCACATTGTAACATAATTATAAAATCATAAAACAAATACACAAACAAGATTGAAAAAACTTATCTATAGAACCGCACCACCCTGTTCCTGTTCTTCAAGCTTCTTAATATGTGCCTTAAGAACCATAATAAGTTCTCTAGCAGGAGCTTGAATGGTAGTAACCAAAGCAGAAGAAGGACTTTTCAAAGAACCCAACAAATTAGCATAAATCTCGCCACGTGTCGGCAATGTTTCGAGTTTCTTAAACTCATCAGGACCATAAAATTTCCCTTCAAAAACAGCACCAGTGAAATCATTCTCTTCAAGCTTCTTCTCTTTCTGAAAATCTCTATAAGGCTTAATAGCAGAAGGAATCTCTTCGGTATGAACAAACAACCACACATTCATACCTTTCATACATGGCTTCATCGTCTCCCATTGTGTTCCTTCAAGTGCTTTATACACCAACGTGTTCTTCGCAACAACGAGTGTCGTTGTTTCAGGAAGAGTTTTTCGTAGTTCTTGAAATTGTTTCACGGTGAAGCCTTTGTAGTTGATTCCGGCGAGGAGGTAACAGTTTTCAAGCTGTTCTTTTACGGTTTCAACGGTTTCTTCTTTCTTTGTGCGTGAAATTGCGGCGTTGATGGATAAACGGTGGGTTTTGGAAATGGGTCTTTGTTTGTATGATGTGGGTGGGTTGAATGGGTTAATGGGTCGGGTTAGGATTTGAAAAGATTGGGTTTTGGTGGATGGAAGAGAGAAGCTGAGTAGAGTTGCAGTAGCTTCCATGGTGATGATGGAAGATGAAGAAAATTGAAAATGAGATAAAAGGGTTGGTTTGATTCATATTGGCTTATCTTATCCCTTTGTTTCTTTGGTTTTTCATCAAACACGATAGGGCAATATGGTACTTTGCAATGGGTTTCAAATCTATTTTATTTTTTCAAATTTATAAACTATTCAATAGTAATAATTTTGAAATTGGTTACTAAACTAAATAAAATTATAATTAGGTTAATAAATTACTCAATAATTTTTTTGAAGAAATTAGTCAATAATTTATAGTTAGATCTACGAACAAGAAAGGTTTTAGTTGGGTACTTAAATTTTTAAATAATGTGTTATTAAGCTCATATAATTCTTTAAAATAATTTGTGAGAAGGTCTTTAAATTTGTTAGTAATTATGAATTTCATTATAAATTATTTAGAGTTTAAAAATCATTTGTAGGCTTATTGTATTTTTGTTCTCATTATTTCACCAAACTTGCAATTATACTTAAGTTAGTCGAGTCAATTGTTCTTGTAATTATTTAGGAGAATTTGAGTTTGATTTCGAACTGTAATAATTCTCGATCAGACTTTACTTACCTCCAGTCAAACTTTATTGAAGGGTTCATTTCTCCTTAAAACCAGAGGTTAACAACAAAAAAAATTAATAATTATGTTAACAAAGTTTTAACCTTCAAAGAAAATGACTAATTAATTGAACATACTAGCAACAATTTTTTTTTAAAGGGACATGCTTATACTATTTCATTAGATTTTAATTCACAAATATTCGTTGATACATCAAGAAACATGTGGGAGCTAGCTAACAATAAGACTACCTTGACCAAGGTATGAGCGACGATATTGTTGGTTTTCCTTTGACTAAACTGGACAAGAGAGTTTTAAAAAGCAAAATTACAATGATGTCTACGTCTATCAAACTCAATAATATCATTGCTTCCTTTATGTAAATAATTCACCACCTTCAAAGTCAAGAATAAAACTCATGTTATATACCTGAAGATCTGACACCCACAATATAGCATGACAAAGTCTCATTACCTCCTCCTCCAACGTCCACGGAGCACAATAGAGAGTGCCACAAGGTTTTTGCTAGCACAAAACTTTCATTGTTGTCACGAATGTACATAACAAGTTAAACGTCATAGTAAAAAAACATAAAAAAATTAAACATCAAGTTCTCACCTTGTGCATTTTTATTTTCATTTTCATTATGTGTTCATAAGACCCGAAAATTTTCTTCTGCTGTATATATAACTATTTTATTTTAATTAAATATTAGAATATGTTAACCTCATTATCTATAAAGTGATTAATGCCACTTTTTATTTTTATGAAATTATTTTTATGCCATTTTAGAATTGGGTTTTGGTCAATAAATCTCCTTTTTCATTAAATTTGATGTTCAAAGATTTTCTGTGTCACACCCAAACCTATATAAACCTTCAACCATCACATATCTCTCTCTCTCTCTCAAATTCGATTTTGTATTTGTTGTTGTTGTTGTTGTTGTTGTTGTTACAGTTAAGAGAGTCTTCCACAATGGTTGCTAATATCTGGTCCAATGATAACAGCCAACAACTTGAAGCTACTACGGAATTTCGGAAGCGTCTTTCCATTGGTAACTGTTGATTTTATATGATGTTTTTAATGTGTTATCGTTATCATTATTATTGTTATTATTGTGTTGCTTTGATTCTTGATGTTTGTTAAATTCTTGATGTTTGTTGTGTAGAACGCAAACCTCCGATCGATGAAGTTATTCAATCTGGTGTTGTTCCTCGTTTGTTCAATTTCTAGACAGGGAGGATTTTCCTCAACTTCAGGTTTCAAACTTGTCCTTTATTTTTTTTTAATCTTTTGGAAATTTTTGTAGTGTGGTGTAGCCGTGTAGTTGAAATTTTGTTGTTTGGATTGGTTGTTTGTGACTTTGTTGGTTTAGTTTGAGGCTGCTTGGGCACTCACAAACATAGCATCTGGAACTTCTGAGAACACTAAGGTGGTAATTGATCATGGGGCAGTACCAATGTTTGTCAAGCTTCTTAGTTCACCAAGGGACGTTGTTCGAGGCCAGGTATGTTTATACCAAAATGTAATAGCAGTAGAACTGGGATTGTCCGTTTTTTCTTTTACTGAACTCTAAAACACTGAAATTGTAGGCTGTGTGGGCATTGGGAAACATTGCTGGTGACTCCCCTAGCTGCCGTGATCTTGTTCTCAGTCATGGTGCCCTGATTCCGCTGTTATCCCAGTTGAATGACCAAGCAGAGCTTCATGTGCTTAGAATTGCCATTTGGGCCCTGTCAAACTTTTGCAGGGGCAAGCCACAACCTCCGCTTGAGCAGGTAGTTGTTGTTTTTATTAAATTAAAACGGAATCTACGAGACGACCTTTATCTGTGTATTAATACTAGAATTTTGATTGACAGATGAGGCCAGCGCTTCCCGCTCTCAAGCATTTGGTTTTTTCCAAAGATGAAGAAATCCTGATCGATGTATGCTGGGCACTCTCATATCTTTCTGATGGACCAAATGACAATATCCAAGCTGTGATCGAGGCAGGTGTATGTGGCAGACTGGTGCAACTCCTTCTGTAAGTACCAATTCCTATATCCCCGGTGCCAATATTCTATTGCAATTATTGATTATTTTGGCTCTAAATGTATGTGCATGTTTTGTAGGGAATCATTTCCTTCAGTGCTGTCTCCTGCACTTCGCACACTGGGAAACATTGTAACTTGGAGACGATATGCAGACTCAGGTAATGTCATAATGGATTTGGAATTGTTATAATTAGCTGCTACCTAATTAGTTCTAGTTAATTTTCCTTTTATTGAGAAAATTACCGAGGTTGTGTTGTGTTAGCTATTTTGGAAATATAATTAAAATTTGAAACATTATAACCTGAAATTATTGATGGGTAAGTTTTGTAAGTCTAATTTGATCAAGAGAAAACACCAAAATGCTATAGTATTTGGTTGTTGAAGCTTGATTGAGAATTTTAGAAATATTAACCTAGGAATCAGTTTTGTTTTTTGAGGGGATAGGAGAATTAATATTGGGAATAACAAAAAGTTACTTGCTAGTCACTGCTGGTGATTCACTACTACTACTATTTATTACCTTGAATCTAATCTCTTCTCACCCCTTGTATTATGTCATCTCATGTGTCACCTGTGAGAATTACCTGATTTGCTGGGACTCTTTTTGTCAGGCTATTATCAATCATGGTTCACTCCCTTGCCTTTTGAGCCTGTTGAACCATAATCACAAGAAAAGTATTAAGAAAGAAGCCTGCTGGACTTTGTCAAACATTACAGCTGGAAACAAAGAGCAGATACAGGTAAGCTTATAAATCCTATCTTTTTGATACTCAAATGATGTTAAATTTCATGCTTAATAAAGCACAGTGTTAATTTCTCTATTGCTCATGTTTGGCTTCAAGTTTGATGTTTGGGTATCGCATGCATATAAAAAGTGCTACATGTTGTTTAACATGGAGATGTGGTGCAATAATAACCATTGTTGATTGTACTCTTGTTGATGATTTTTTTTTTTGTACGCATGTTGATGATATATTTAGCTCCCAAGTTACACCAATCAAAGTATTAGTTGGATTTTTAGGTGATTGTAAACCCTTATTTTCCATTTTGTTTTAAATACATATACTGAAGGGAATGTATTGTGATGCTTGACTATTGACATTATGTTTTCTGTTTTAGGTTGGGTCTTCAGTGTTATTTGCATTTTACTGTCAAGTATGTGATTTTTAGTTGGCTTATTTACTTTTAAAGC
>Ga0099826_10002108_pt1 | contig 12600 bp, 6 predicted proteins | sample Mtrugardesep15_FD_76830 | JGI IMG/M metagenome (GOLD analysis project Ga0099826, IMG submission 76830) | Root nodule microbial communities of legume samples collected from California, USA - M. trunc garden sep15 | ecosystem: Host-associated > Plants > Roots > Nodule | place: USA: California...
ATGACTATTCTATGAAGGAATAAATTGTTATTTATTCATAATTGAGATTTTTGAGAAATGTGACATTCCGTTATGTGATTACTCTGATTTATTTAAGAAATTTTTATGATGGGAAAACGAGGTGTTACAATTGACGGTGCTTTAAATGCGGTGGTTTGAGTGGTGGTTGAATGCGTATGTATAGAGGTGGAGGACTGTAGAGCCGTTGTAATGGCACACCTGGGTCCGGCGGTTACTAAATCGTGGGAAGTGTAACCACCAGAGAAATAATTGCGGGAATGTGCAAAGACGTTGTGGCCCGTTTGAACCGGTCCTGCTTGCTCCATGCACCCCCTTCGCGGAGAAGGGGTATGTCGCAAATAAGTTTGCCAAACGTGGAGCTTAGGCTTGGGATTGTATTGGGCCTAAAGTCCTTTTGGCCGGTCCAAAACAGATTTCAGCATACAAATGTACCCAATCATATAACAAGTATTAACATAATCACTCATTTAAGCTAAAACTTCAAAAAGAAGTTATTCTATAACCTCATACATGAACATAATCACATAAACAACTTAATTTCACAAAGTTCTACATACTCATAATCAACATAATCGAATAGCACGAAAATCACTTAATCATAACATCAATTTCATGAAAATTATCAAACATAACTCATAACTACTCTATCATTCATAATCACTTAATGGTAAATATCAATTTTTCCTCTTGCCTTACCCTCGAAAAGCAACTTTAATCTTCACTTAATCTCTCTCTTGATCTTTCCCCCAAACTAGATCTCTCTTTATCTTGAATTCTCCTCTTCTGTCTCTTTCTCTCTATTTCCCTCTCTTTGCCTCTTTTCTCAAATGAGCTCTTAACCTAATTTCACAAAGATTATATATCTCTTATATACTATTGGGCTTAGCCACACTCACTAATGGACTTAGTAACTTTCAATCACTCACAAAATGTTACTAAGCAATTATTTCATTAAAACCCTCACAATTACTCATACACCATTGTTATATTAATTACCCCCAAGTTACTACTATTCTCATTAAATAACTCTCCATACCCAAAATTACTAAAATACCCTTAATATTTCTAAAATTCAAATGGGCAACAAATAGAACACATTAAACAATTAAATAATAAATAAAGAAATTAAATAAGTAAAATCCTAAAATCGGGTCACTACAAATACCTTGTACTATAATCTTCATTATAGTGAAAGAAGTCCCTCTCATGGAGATGGGAAAATCACTCTAAATAGGGTGGACTAGATTAGATATCAAGTCGATAGTAAACCATGATAAATTCGTCGTGTCGTCTCTTTGCCTCTCTTTTATATTTTTTCGTGTCGTCTCTTTGCCTCTCTTTTATATTTTGTATATTTTATATTATACATCGAGTTTTTTATGGTTTAATTTCACCTTGTTTTCCATGTCTTAAAATGAAGTAAATGTTTTGATAAAGAAATATTATACTTAACATTTAGTTGACAAGCTGCTTTAACATCCCCCCCCCCCCTCCCGCGTCTTCTTGTGCTTTCACCCGCCTTCAGACATTTCTTTTGTTGTTCATCAAGTAACTTAATTCTTGCATTCTCCCCGCCATTTGTCACTGGTTTGTTCATGTTTCTTGGATCGCCATTGATCTCATGGAAAAATCATAAGCAAGCGAGAGTCTTTAAATCTTCTACAAATTCTGAGTATCGTGCTATGTTAGTGCTTGTTCGAAAATAATTTGGCTTCGTGGTCTTTTGGTTGAACTTGGATTTGCTCAAACAAAGCAAACCTTACTTTATGCTAACAATACAAGGGTCATCCAAATCATTGGAAATCCTGTTTTTTATTAACACATCAAACATATCGAAGTCGATTGTCATTCAATTTATGACCCCTATGATAACATACTAGTATCACTTCCTCGTGTTAGTAGTCAATTACAAGCTGCAAATATTCTTACCAAGATTATTTTGCGCCCTAGTTGTAAATATCTTGTTGATGCTCATTGATATGCCACATCAATTTGATGTGGGTGTGAATGAGGAATTGATTTTCCACCCAAATTATATTTATTAGTTTGATTTTATAATAGGTGACACAAATAAAAACTAGAAACTGATTTGTTTTTATTAAATGTAATTATTTGTTGTAATACTTGTATAGAATGTAACCTCAACATATACAAGGAATAATAACAATATCAACGAGCATATAAATTTTGGATAACACTTTTCACTTGCATAAAATATCAATCGGAATGGCTTATATCATTATTTTCCAAAACATGCATGCAATATTATTGATTTTGGGTTGATTTCAATCTAAAATATACAAACAAGTATGTTTTAGAAATAACTTCCATTGTAGATTGTGTTAGTTCTTTTATTACAAGACAAGATATGTATATATAACCACGTTTAACACACATAATATGCACTAATATAATTTAATAAATAAACAAAATTAGTTTAAGAAAGGGCATTATTATTTGGCATGTTTTGTCAGTATCCTTTTCACATTGACCCATCAGAAGAAGTATGTGGCTAATGAAAGTAGGCAACAATAAATGTTTAACAAAATAAAAGAATTCTTGTTTATCGTAGAAGAAGGGGAAAAGAAGGTGTAGTGTCTCAATATCCCAATATAGATAACAAGTTGGTGTAACAATAGATCAAATGATTGTATACAAATAAGTTAATGAACAGAACTAAACGTAGGAAACATGATGTGAAAGTGAAAGGGGCTGTTCGTGTTGTTTGTGCTATACGATTTTACAAATTAAAACAAGACAAAAGAATCTCTACAACCCAAAAAATCCACATTGATATCAACTTTTTGAATGTTGAATATTGAATTTTGTGTTCAGCATTATCACTGGCATTTTCATAGGACTCAATGACAAAAGGGACCCCTAATGAAAATAGTTTTAATATAGATGAGAAAGGTAGGGGCCTAAAGTTAAGAAATAGAAATTTTGTTTCTTTTTTTGGCAATTTGTGGAATCGTCACATCACTAAAAGACATTACAAAAACCCCATCTCCTGGCTTCTCACATTTTCTGCCATGACTTTGACATGTGACTATATCATGTGTCACTCTCATTTTTCTTCTTCAAGAGCTGCACCCACTAAAAGGGGGATTTCATCACAGGGCCCCTTTTTTTCACTATATTTTCTCTGTTCAATTTAACCTTCTCCTGATATCATGCTTTCAAGCTTCTTTGTGGATTCATGTTTTTGTAACTTTTCATGATTCTTATTTTACACTTTTTATTATATATAAAGTTGCATTGCTCTCTTATGTTGTAGATTGCTACTGGTAGAAACTGAAAGTAGACACCATTTTGCATACATTGCACTTTGTTCAAGTGTCTATTATAGTTGATTACATGCAATCACCAACTTGATCTTGAGAGTAAATAATGTGATATTCACCAAAAAAAAAGGTGATGTCGATACTTGAGTTTGTTTGGTTGGGAGATAAGATAGTTCATAGTTTAACTAAGTCTGAAAAAATAGGACAACCAATTGTCATTTATATTATTTTATTTTGACTGAAACCAGTTGTCATTGTCACTTGTAGATTGGTCTCATAATGGATTCAAAATTCTCATGTGGCTTTTTGTTAATAAGTATTGATAAAAAATGATTTTGAAAATTTGTTTTTTGGAGAGATTTTGAAGATTTGTTGTTTGGTTATATTACGGCAAAAGTTCATTTTGAATTAATTAATTTTACATAATTTATTCTGATTAAAAAGTTAATTTTGAATTAATTAATTTTACATAACTGATTCTAATTAAAAAGTAAATTGAATGTAAAATGATATATTATATTTTGATACATTCATCTAAAAATAAATTGGACAAATACATTTAAATATAAAAATATGTCTAAATAAAAAGCAACAAATTTTAGCTAAATCAATCTCGAAGAGAAAATCAAATAATTTTACACATCTAGAATCATTTTTGTTAAGTAGTCAAATGCATAGATATTCACCTCATAAAATAAATAAATGAGGTATTTGAGGTTCTAATCACGTCTCTGTATATTACAAGCAATATCCTACCCGAGCTATGCTTACATGATCAATTTTAACTATTTTAAAAATGATACCAAACACATACAAATTGATTATAATTAAATATCATTTGAATGTAAACAATTTATATTTGAATACTTTCATTAAAAACTAAAAATTGAATTGAGTAATAACTAAAAATCAATTTTAAAAACCAAAAATTAATTGTATAGGCAAAAACTATAAATTAACTCAAAAAAAAGAGGCAAAAACTATAAATCTCAAGTACAAGTTAGAATCGATATGGAGTGAAAATAAATTCTACTCAACAATGTTATTACATAATTTTTATTTTATTTTTTCAAATTTTTAATTTTGCATGTAGATGGTTGAAATGATAGAACGAAAATAATATTATGAAACTTTTTATGTTTTAAGAAATATTTAATCTTCTTTATAACAAAAAAAATATTAAATCCTTTTGAAAATATATTTTCAAAAACATCCATAAAATCTTATTTAATGTTTATTTATACTACTGGAAATGGAAGACAAAACACCTGGACTAAATAGATCCAAAAACATAGCTCAGTTGGTTTGGACAATGCATAATATATGTAAGGTCTAGGGTTCGAATCCCAGCCATCACAAAAAAATAAAAAACAGATCAAAAAAAAATCTTTTCTAATTTTTCTTTTTGATCAACGTGCAAATTAAAGGTTTACTATAATTTTTCCTTTCCTAATTTTAATTTTGATCAACTAGGGAAGAGTAAAAGAAAAATCAACCTGGTGTTGGAAAAGTAGAGGATTGTATTGTTTTTTTTTTTTTTCAAAAGCAAAATTTCAAGTCAAGGATTGTATATTTTTAAATAGCGAAATTTCATTAAATAAACAGATGAGATAGGTACAAGTAGTACTATAGCTTCAAAGAAAGATTACGTACAAATAATACTCCCCCTCCAACAAGCCCAAACAATTTGAGGAAAAACCAGAAAAAAGCTCAAGTCACCAAATCATACACTCTATTGGAAACAAGAACCATTCCTAATAAATTCAAAGTTATTGTTTTTTTCTTCTTTCAAATAGTTTAATATCTAGAAATTCACTGCATTGAGGTGAATAAATGATAAATTTATGGTTCGAGCTCTAACTCGTGTATGTTCTTAATTAGATTATCTATTGATAAAACGCGTTTTCATTCTTATTATTGTCTTCATTGAAGTTTTTTTCATTTTTTTTTTTTAGGAAAATGTCTTCATCACTAAAGTTAAATTGTTTGTGTTGAGTGCTAATTTTTATCTATTGTGGTGTTTTCATTTGGAAATCATATAGTGAAAAAACGAGATCAGTATTAAAAGATATAATGTACTAGTTGATGTAACCAAAGAGAAATAAAAAGGGAGATATATATAAGTAAAGTACAAGTTAATTTATTTTTGTGACAATATATAATGTACAGGTTATATAAAGATAGTTTTTTAAGTATATTATTATTTTCTCTCAAAAAAAAATTATATTATTATTTTATTTTCATACGTACCTCGAGCAAAAACCCTAGTATATTAAAAGTTTCCAAAAATAACTTTCTTTTGATCTTGTCAAAAAAGAAACTTTCTTTTGAAGGTATTGATTGTCTTCCCACAAATTGCAACCCATAATGTTCCTACATGGATCACTTTCATATGAGGCAAAGAAGGGATAGGGATTGTCCGATTATCATAAATGCATTGCTAATTCAAGTTTCTTCCCATATCCCTCTTTGCTACCCCATCCATATATGTCTAAGATGTGATTTCTCCCAACTACTAAAGTGGGTTGTAATGAAGCTCATCGGAATTAGAAGCCCACCCTTTAAGTATGAGATACTTAATTAAAAAGAATCCATGCTAGCTATGGTTGAAAAAGTAGGGGTGTAAAATGTTAGCTAGTACTTATTATAAAGGATTATATATCGTCTTATTAATGTCTCCACTAAAAAAAAAATTATATTAAAAACCAAAATTAGTTAGATAAAGGAAACTTTGTAGCATAAATTTTGAAAAAAAAAAGTTAGTTTTGGATTTTTCTTTTCAAAAATACTCTTAATTTTCAATACAAATAACACATGTAACAAATAAATAAGAATAAATTTAAATATTATAACAAATGTAACAAACACGATATGAATATATGTATATTTGTTTTTTTTCCTTTATTATTTAAAAAATATAACAAACTAGATGAATATATTTATACTTACTTTTTCATTATCTCAATTATACCCTTAAACAATTTTTTCTATAATAAAGAATGTTGTTCGTTTCATTAAAAAGAGCAACAAACATTTATATTTTTACTTTTAATCAAAATTAAAATTTCATAAAAAAATAAAAAATAAAATCGGTTCATAATTTTCAAAGGTTAGCGCAATAAAAAGAGCGGAAAGATGGGCTTGCCTGTCTTTTCGCTAGTTTATATAATCTAGATGATAAATAAAGAAGGTTAATAATAGACACACAACTTTTTATTTTCATATCCAAACTAAGACTTTCAACTTCAAAGTTTTGAGAGAAAATAATCTCAAAAAAGTTTAAGTTTAATTAGAAGAGTCTTGTTAACGAGTGCCCTCGAATACCCTTTAAGGATTTAAAAAAAATAATTTATTTTATAAAAAGTCAACTATTTTAATTTCTGATGTATTGATAACACATATTTCCATAAAAAAAATCATTTAAAAACCTTAAAGAATGTCTCAAAGTCACTCGTTAATATTTCCTTAATTAGAAATATATAATATGTTAAAATGAGTTATAGATGTTCGCGCTAAACTTTGTTAGTTAAGATGAGTGTCTCACCTCCTTGACCCAAGTTTGAATCTTCAACTAAACAAAACCTTTTTTTTTTTTTAATTACCGTAAGACGAAATCTAATTTTTTATTATTTTATGAAGGATTTACGAAGTAAGTCAAATTATGTCACATGAATGATGTGATGTCTTTACGAAGTAAGGTCAATTATGTGCTACATAGTTGAGTCTAATTGTGCTTGGGATCATGTATTTTGAATTGTATATCTATGATAATTTGTACTAAGTACTCAAAAAATAATGTTACTAAGCCCCTGATTCTTTGTTGAAAGAATCTGTTGACGGAGAAGTGGCTCGAGTCCAACGAGGAGAGAAAGACAGGGTTAGTATCCTAGATCCTTTGGACTGAATCAAACTTACGATGATTATTGGTCATCTTAAAGAGTAACAAAAGTTGACTAAATAAAAAGATCCTGAAGAAATCTATCATAGTCCCCATGTGATGGTTCTTGTGAACATCCAAGAGGTTTAGAGAAATTAGAGAAGAAGAAGAAGACGAAAAAGGCACATTAATAATGTAAATCTTAAAAAGCCTTGAACATTTATCTATGAAGGAAATTATAATATCCTTTATGTGTGAGTTATTTAGAGTATATTTCAAAACAATCATGTTGTCTTCAAGCTCTATCATTGGTATAGGATTTGTATTGTGTAATATTTTCTCCGTTGAGATAACAGCATCCAAGGAAATGACTTTGTATCATATGGATACAAACTTAAACTGATATAATTGTCCAGGTAGTTGAAGCAACCTTTAATTTAATTAAAATGGTCTATAGATACTTTAAACATTCAAAGACTTGTAACAAACTAGGTGGTATTCAACTGAAAATTTTGAGAGTGGATTGACCCGGAGATGTTGCGAATAATTAATATTCACACTTGAAAAGGGTTGGACTTCTCAACTCAAGAGGCATGAATTATGGATCTTGAGGAATCTAGAAGTGGTTATTCTAGTTGAATCTTGAGGCATGATAATACATGATATCCTGGAGATGCAATATAATTATACATGTAATACTTTAAAGGGTAGAGTAAAGAATATAGCTATGGTAATGGTCAAAATCACATATGCCAGCTGAGGTTAGATAACATATAGTCCGGAGAGGCCTTATGATACTTGGTTACTCAATGAGTTGTTAATATTATCAGATATGATATATATGATGTTTGGTTTATTGAGACGTAATCAAAATTAAATGTTACATAGAGAGGTGATTCGAACACTCAACACATAAAGTTTTATGTCGTAGTCTAAGAAATCTAGGAATGGTTCTTTTAGTTGGTTCTTGAGGTATTACAATACATAAAATCTTGTTTCAGATTGGAAAAACAATATGAAACACTTATAGCGTGCGGTTAAAAACTTTTGACCAATTTTAATAATGTCTCTCTAAAGAAAGTACTAGATGTAACAATAGTTGTTGTGAATTAGTATAAAAACTTATGTGTCATTTTATCAATTCCTTCTCTTTATTTATAAATGTTATTTATGTCTTCTCTTCAGTAATTTTCTAATTAAATAACTCTAGTAAAACAAAAGATTTTAAATTTGTTAACACAATTCAATATGTTTTCTTGTATTTTTCAGTGCCTTCAAGAAGCAATCACATAACCTTTACGTACTTTATTTGTATCACCTAAATGGATTTGTGTGCATATACCAGGTTCCTTATGAAGTGTTTAGAATAGTGATATCATTGAGTTACAGTTGTTTCATATTTTAAATGCATTGAGAGATACATTGTGAGAATTTATGTTTACATGCACGGGGAATTATCAAAGGGAAATTAGTTTCAAAAAATGTCTTTGAAAAGAATATCATGCATCATGATACATACGCGAGTCATATTTGAATCCTTAAAATGAGATTGAGTATATGAATGATCATGTGACTTGTCTTTAATGTTTTTATATCTCTAGTTACCCTTGTGTTTTACATGGCTATTTGTCTACATGCTAACATGCCATTATATTATCTAATATACTCATTCATGCTTACTCTACAACATGTCTTACATGTGTACAATCTCTTAAATTGTTATCGCATGCTCTAATATTTGTATACATGTATTCTCTTTTTTTTTTGGGTACAAAAATAGGGCAAAACCCAGTATACATGTATACTTACGTATGTCATAAATGCTTCCACGTGCCCCTACTAACCTCACATGCTTAATTTTAACTGTTAGTACATGTTAATGCTTTTAAACATGACATCTTATAATTAGGACAACATTTTGAATGCATATAACATATATATATGATAAATGTTTCACATGTTCACGCATGTCAACCTAGCCATTCAATGTCCTATGATCTACATGTTGGTGTAAGCCATAGGGCCAATAATTTTATTACAACTTGGTACTTGTATAATAATAATAATAATAATAATAATAATAATAATAAGACATTTCTTTCAAATGTTTGTGTTTGCAAAGTGATAAAGTCTCAAGACTCAAGAGTAGTTAGTTTGTCTAATGAAATATTAATTATGACTTAATTGTGAAACATCATTAAACATAAAGACATTATTCGTAAAATATATGTGGTCAAGTTTTATTGTAAAGTGGGATAACATTAAAGCATAGAGACTATTATGTGGGTAGACTAATGATCAAGTCTCATGGATCATGGATAAATATTTATAAAGTCTTCATGTGCGTATAAATATTAGGACTAATATATATTGGATCGACCATTTATAAGAATATTACATAGAGTGTTATGTAAGCGTCATAAGTTATTCTCATAGTGATAGTGGTGTACACCACTTATAATCGGCAAATCTATGAGAAAAAGACTAATTGCACAACCTATAGCATCTAATAAGTGAATATTTAGAAAATCAGGAGTTTAATTAGGTTTTATGGTTAATTAGTCATTTTGAATTGATAATGCTCATTTTAGTGGCTCTATGGAAAAAGTTTATGATTTGATGTGGAGATATAAGAAGATACATTGTTGGAAATGAGTTTGATGATATATGCAGATGTATCACTAGGAAAATGTACGAACTGTTGGGACCCTTGCCTACCATTGCTTAGGGGCTAAGTTCTATGAGCTGGCGCCAATCGTTGTAGTAAAAGGAATAAAATAATATGTTGAGTACTAAAAAGATAAGACAATGAAACCTCATATGAAAAATTAGCAAAGGGAAAAAACTTGTAGTGGTAGGACTTGTTCTATAAAAGGACAATCACGTGTTAGTTGTCAATAGTCTGAATTTTGCTAGATAGAATTGAGCAGTCAAGTTTCAGTTAGGGTTAGCAACCACTAAAGTTTTCACGCCATCTCATCTTCCTCATAGATGAGAATGAGTGCTAGTTCTTAGAGAATTAGGGTTAGAATTACCTTAGTAATGCTTAAGCTCACATCTTTTCTTTTTGGAGTGTAATCATTTTTTAACTTTTGTTTATCTATTAATTAAGCTTGTAGTGTCTTTATCTATTTCTTCTTTATTTTCTATATTGGTGGCTAAGCTCAGCATGCGATAAACCCTTTTAATGGTTTAGACATGATGATGTTATGATTATCTTTGCGAGGGTGTTCATATAATTATACTCTCAAACAGAAGGTGGATGTAAATTAAATTCCAAACAACATCATGCTCATTGTAATTTTCTCAAGAATATCTTTTATGTTTGATTAAAAGACATTGTGTGAAAATACTTTCTAGGTTGAAAGGTGGTTGTAAAAATCCTTTCAAGGTTGAAAGATGATTGTGAACATTCTTTCTAGGTTGAAAGGTGAAAGATTGTACTAGACCATGTAATTATTATAAGAAAAGTTCAAAGCATAATGTTTACTCCATCATCTATTTTTATAAGACTATTTTACAAAAATCACAAGTATTAATAAAAGTTGTTGAAGTAATAAATTTGTCACAAATATGTGTACGTTTTATCAAATTGCCTTTGTGTATAGATATATTTAATTTTAATTTTTCATATTTCAAGGTACATTGATAGTATTAATAAGGGGTGTATTGGAAAAGGAGTAATAAATACATCTAGAAATTTATAGATGGTCTTAGATTTAGAAACAATTGTTTTTATTAAAATGATCTTATAAATAAGAACGAAAGGAGTATTATTTTCAAACCAGTAAGGTGTTTAGCTCATGTTGAACTTCAACAAAAAACATTATATCATGGATTATAATACTAACACATCCAAATTACATCTCAATGAATAAAACAGAAGAAAATATGCAACAATGCTATAATGCTTCTTCTCCAAAGATATGCTTCAATAGTCTTCAATGTAGTAGAATAAGATGGAGGGTGGGTGTTTGTTACGTAGATGATGGGGGCTAGGGCACGAAAACTAGGTTTTGTGGATCCACACTTATGCCATCCTTAGATACAACATGACCTAAGAAATGGGAGCCATTGATCTTTTCTTTTAAAATTTGGAGGCTTTACCTATGCGAGACATGTGAAATTTACACTGATCATAAAAGCCTTGAGTATATTTTTCAACAAAAAGATTTGAATTTGAGGTTGAGGCGGTGGATGAAGCTTTTGAAATATAATGATTGTACAATCGTGTATCATCCTAAAAAGGAAAATGTGGTTGTTGATGCCTTTAATTATTATAAAATTTATGGGTTCAATAACATCAATTACGACACCTATACTATTCTTTTTGGGTATCCTTTGATGGTAAGGTTCACTATAAGTTGTGCACTCTGCTGTCTCGTAGGTTGCTTCAACAAATTTTGCAACTTTTTCTATAGCAATTTTTTCAAATTTTCCAATTGCATTTCTACCTATACACAACCAACAAACCACACATATTTCCTTCCAAAAACACTTAAATACTAAAAGTTGAATATAAAACATATTTAACTGAGTTATTCTCAAGATAGGTCAGATAGATATTATCCAATTTTAATTAATATATTTCAAAGAAATTTTCAAACAACATTTCCTTCTATAGTGAAGGTTTTTATTTGGCGGTTGTTGTTGGATTGTTTAACCACTAAGGATGCTTTTATGCGGTGGGATGTTATTAACGAGGGAAATAAATAATTTCTTTCGGCAATGGAAATATTTGAGATTGAAACTCCATCCAGACGTGGTTGATTCCAATATGCCTCAGGAAAATGACACAGAAAGATAGGATGACCACAAACCCGACCTCGACAAAATCCTTAACCCATTGATTTCCAACCCTCAGAGCCACAATTTGACTCATTTTTTCTCTTCTTGATAGATTTAGTTTCTCCTAGATGAAAATGTTTAATTTGAGAATGGGGAAGATTGTATTAATCTTATAAGATACCAGTTGTTTTGAAGGTAATTTCCAAAAAAAAAAAAATGATTTTACATAATGGACCGCCTCATATATAGAGAATCAACTGCTGATTTATTGTGGGTAAGAGTTTATCATTATTATTTTTTAAGTCCGGTTGTAAAATAGTTATTAATGTTATTTATTAACACAAAAATTCATCTTCTCTCAACCTACTTGAATCAGTCTGGTGTTGTTTTCTTGAGACGTTAGAATGTGCTTCTGTCAAGTCAAGGTCCCATGTACGATTCTCTTCATTACCAATTTCAGTGGATTAGTTTGATTTCAACAAAAATCCAAAAAAAATTCCTCTTTCCTGCTCCCTAATTACCAACTACTAATAGTAATCAAACTGATAAAGGTTAGCCTTAGAAGTGGTTCCTTGACTACGGGAAAAGTAGGCTATATTATCTTGATTATGAGTGGTTAATCCTCTAAAA
>Ga0099826_10002109_pt1 | contig 12599 bp, 6 predicted proteins | sample Mtrugardesep15_FD_76830 | JGI IMG/M metagenome (GOLD analysis project Ga0099826, IMG submission 76830) | Root nodule microbial communities of legume samples collected from California, USA - M. trunc garden sep15 | ecosystem: Host-associated > Plants > Roots > Nodule | place: USA: California...
AAAAAAAAAAACATGATAACTTTTTAGTAAAACCAAATAAATAATGAGTTCAATTTAAATCTAACATTATTTATAAAATGTGAGATTTTAAACAAAGCCGAAAATTATTTACTTAAGTTTTTACATGACCAAAATCGGATGAAATTGATATGATGATATGGAGGTAGCAAAGTTAAAGTTATGAAGAAGCAATTTATATAATTCTCTTGTATGTAGTTTTTAAAAACCATCGATGTGGGACTTATCTTATTTGAAATAGTACCGACGCTCAATGTGGGACTACTATGGGAGTATTCAACAACACAGGTTTTCTCCGATTAACTCAACAGCCGACCGCTGCACACCTCCCTCTTCCTTGAACCGCAATAAACTCGCCAAATTCACTGTCAATCCTTGTGAGCTTTCAATTTATTATCCCTTCTTTACCTTTATTTTCAATCTGGTATATAATGTCTACTGTGTTCTAATTCCTAGTTTTAAGGCATGAATATCAGTTCTCTACTTCACCTGTCATCACATTAACTAAATGCATATATTGCTTATGCAGGTCCTGCTTCAATACTCAGGTTCATATAGACAAACATACTTAGACTGATTTCATGATTTAGACACAATAAAAAGTTTAATATATCACTAAACATCGTGTAGGGAGATTAGTGCAACATATACACATTATACATATATACTTGTGGAAGAGATTAGTCATAACACTACTACAATAACTAGAGTGCAATAAAATTAAGATTCTTGATTATGAATTATGACTGTGAGATCATATATTAGACTTAACTGTTCGCACATACTTATTTAATACAAAAGACGAAAAATTAAGATTTCAAAATTACTATATGTCTAACTCGGGCAATGCTAAGCGTCTACACTAATTTCTATTAGAAAGTAGGTTTCCTATTTATCTATTAGTGATCACTATGATCACCCGGTAAGTGGATTGAGCACCTGCCCAACAAAGATGATTGTTCCGGTCAAATCTTCTCTAATCAGAAATAAGAAAGGGTGGTCAGCTACAAAGTCTAGTCGAGGTTGAATGCAACCCTTGGATAATATTGCAGCAGTGGCCGCAGCAGCTTCGACACCTTCTTCATTTACTTCAATGAAAGGTTTATGAAATATGTAACTTACAGAAAGGCTTTTACCCACAAGAGAAGAGTCAGCCATTTTTGTAAAACCTCCAGCTGGTAAGAAAGGTAAAACCACTCCTAGCTCCTTTAGCATACGAGTAGCTTCAAGCTCAAATGAAATATTGAATTTCGGAATTTTGAAGTTACCTACTTCCTTTTAAGAAGGACAAAGGCTGTGGCGTAGGAACTCAGATGTAGAAGACACTTTTTCAACTAAAGCTGACAACCCATCTTTTGCATTTGGAAGAAAAAAATACAGAGAGAATTGGCGCTTATCTTCACCTTTCTTATAAGGAAGACGAAGAACTTAAAAATCATCATAAACTTCAATAAACTGCTTCTTATTGCTGGTCATGAACGGAACCTTGACTGAGCTACCATTTAGAAGATGAAAATCGTAGTCTTTTGTTTTCGAAACATCAAACATTTCATTCCATGCTCCTCTAAAGTAGAGTGCATTAGCAAAGATGAGGCTAGTTAACCTATTAACTGATGTTGGAGGAAGAAGTTCTTTAATAAGGCCATTTGTCTCTTTTTCAACCCATATGTTCACTTCCTTACGCACTTCTGGAGCCTAAAAAACCATATCAAATTTAAAAAACAATTATGCAAATAGATCATATGAATTCTTTTCGCGAGTATTTCAATTAAAAAAATTTGGCTAATGAAATAAAAACTAATTGTTTGTGATGGTATATGTGCATAGATTGCAGGGAAAAGAATAAGATATACTATTATATACCTTGAATAAGAAATCAACCGAAGCCAAGGTGGTCTTATAGTCGGACGACACGATTTGTTTGAAGGAAGGTTGAAGAGAAAGGGTTTTTTCTATCCATACACCATCGACAAAGGAGAGGCGAGGTCCACCGGCAGGAGCAGCGTCTGAGAGTACAACAGAAACAAGCTGTGAGGCGAGGTAGTTGAGATGATCAGTGGATTTGGATTGTAGGAAATCGAGAAGTTGCTGTCATGTGGGACCATCAGAGGCAGCAGCGATCATGCTGAGCACAACTTGCAGCGACGACTAAAAACCCAATGGTATACTATTGGTGAATGTAATAGAAAGCAATAGCCTCGGAAAATGAGACCGATATAATTATTATTTTGACAAACAAACAAAATAAGGAGCACAAGAAGCCAGAAAATGCTTTCATCAAATCTTTGAACAAAAATTTGCAGTTCTTCAAACTAGAGTAGAAGATGGGAAGACAGATAAAGGAACACGAGAGAAGTAAGACTCAGTCAAAACACATGCACACACATATATAATAAGGTAAACACGGCCAATCTCAGGCTGTAACCTATATTCCTGTTTCAATAGTAAAGATAAAAAACTGCTTAATGATACAAGGCCAAAAGTCATATCAATAGTTTTTTTTTTTTTGGCGTTTAAGACAAATTCATTAACAAAAGTCTGACAATAAATCAAAAGCCAAGACTGACTGCAGATATACAAGGCAGTAAATCATATCGATAGTTTTGGTAAGACACGTGCAAGAAGAGCACCCCAGGTGAAAAAATTGGAAAGTAGAAAACTATAAAAGTAAAATTTGGACCATGTTGACCCAAACTTCAGTTGCTTTAAAATTGCCTACATGTCTATAGTCTAAACAATTATCATCACTTTCAGTTCAGGTAGGTATAGTTTCAATCATAATTAGACATACACGCATTATATTATCAAAATACCAAAAGATGAACCTTTCTCAGTCAAACACTTCATTGAAAATCAAGTTCAGATAAAAATCACTAGTAATTCACTATCCATGTTGTATGCAATATATAATAATTTGTCAATGCTTTTAGGGATCTCGAGACTTCAACGTCTGCAGCTAAATGTGTGTAAGTTCCAAGAAAGATCCCATAAAAACACAGTCAAACAGCTCATTTATTTCCCTTTGACAGATTTGATAACTATAAAGCCTGAGTTCTACTTTTACAGCTTTAATCAGACATTGATTAACTAAGATTCAGCTGATGTGGTTGCATCGTCTTTGTGCTTGATCATACCAGAATCCACAAGAATGGGAACCTCCGCTGCAAGCCACGGGGCAAGACCCAAGCAAAGTGCATGTGCTATACCAAATCTAGGGCTGTAAAACAAAGCCAAGGATACAAAAAATTAGACTGATTTATACACTATCAAAAGTTTAATATCACTAAACAATAAACATCATGTAGAGAAATTAGTGCAACATATAAACACTATACACAGAGATTTGCCATAACACTGCTGCAATAACTAGAGTGCAAATAAAACTTAGGTAAGTTAGATTCTTGATTATGAATTATGATTGTGAGATCATATATTAGACTCTACATGTTTGGATACAAAGCTGTCTCTTTCATATTTTAAGGAAGCTCCATTCCATCACAACTATAGCCACTAAAAATATAATTTAAACTCATCATATTCAATGCTATTATTATAACCGTGAAAGTGACAGGTTTAGTGAGAATTATGGATTTCCTCAATAATTCCCAAATGGATGGAAAGTTGGAAATGGGCTATATGGTGTTGGTTTCATCTACGTCTATCGAATCATGAAGTGAGTAATTTAGTTCTCTCTTCTTTTTTTCTCCAGGTTTCAAACTCCCTTAAGGTGTCAAGACCCCTTTGCGTTTGTGTGTACAATTCTCAAGCTCACGTGGGTTTTTAGGAATATTTGTAGCAAAAATGTATCATATCTCAGTGTTCATGTCCCTATATATGCGCCTCAGAAAAATGGCATCATAGAACGCAAAAGTTGCTGTTTATGTATGCCTCTGGCTCTCCCCAATTCAGGGCTGAAGCTCTATCCACAAGTGTCTTTGTCATCAATGCCCAGTCTACGTGTGATTTTTTCGGGTTATAGTACCAATCATAAAGGCTTCTTGTGTTAGGATACCACTTCTCATCGCTTGCGTATCTCTAGGAATTATTTTTCTTTTATCAATAACACTTGTTTCCCATGTCATAAACCTTCCTTCGATGGTTATGTTACTCTTGTTGATTTTTCTCATGATCCTCCTTCTCTGGAACGGTTTAAATCAGGTCAAACTTACGTTGATACACAAATTTACTTTGTCCTTAACTCTGCACTAGCACTCCTGTCGTGAAACTCAGATGGGTGTCTCACCCGCCTGATATGTATGAATTTGGGCACATATATTCCTATTTGTTATTCACTGGCAGTTAAAGATGTTTGTTGGGTCACGTCACAGAAGTGAACTACGTGCCCTTCCAGAAAATTTCCCTTGGGACATTGTTCCTCAGCATCTAATTGTTAAACTCGTTAGGGTGAAATGAGTCTATTTGGTGAAGTTGAATTCTGATAATACTTTCAAAAGTCACACTGGGTAACTAAACAGAAGTTTGGTGGGATTGTGACAAGACGTCTGCACCCTCCGCAAAAATGACTAGTATTAGGACCATTCCAGCTACAGCTGCTTGTCAAGGCAGTTCACTTACTCAAATATTGGATGTGAAAATTCACATTACCATCAAGGGATTGTGTTGTAAGATAGTGAGTATAATCAAGTTTTGATCCTTTACTCTTAGGAATTTGAGACCTTGAGGGATCAATTAAGTTTTGATTCTTTAGTCGTGAATCGTGATGGGACTTGAATACCAAAATTCTCAGTAGTTAGAATTCAGTAAAACAGTTAGAGGTGTTGTAAAATCTTCCATACCCATCACAAAGTTAACATCATTTGATCACCTAATATTATTTCATTCAATTCAGCAAAACAGTAAGAGGTGTTGTAAAATCTTCCATACCCATCACAAAGTTAACATCATTTGATTACCTAAAATTATTTCATTCAATTCAAACCAGTCTCATACTAAGAACAAGGTTCTATTTCCACTTGGGCCTGTTTGGATTGACTTATTTGAGCTTATCTATTAGCATAAACACGTGAGGCTATTTGGAAGAGCTTCTGAAAACCAATGTTGTTAAATAGCGGCACTATAGCGTTATTGGCTTGGCTGCATAGCAGAATTTAAACAAATCCCTATTGTTTGGGATGCGCTATTTAATACAAAATACTGTGAAATAGCTGCTATAGCAGCAATGTAGCACTGTTGCGTAGCAAAATTTGAACAAATTGGTAATTCCCGCGATCTGCAATTGACAACACTGATGGAAACAACTTATTTTATTTATGACATGTTCATAAGCTTACGAAAGTAGCTTCAATTTATTTTATCTTTTGTTATAAAAATAACTAATCATAAGCGTTTATACCATAAACACTTATCCTAAGTGATTAATTAAGTTATTTATCCAAACATTGTCTTGTTCAAAGACTAGCTAAGAGCATGTTTGGATAAATAGCTTATTTGCAGTTTATAGTACAAACAAGTGCTTATGTATAAGCTTTGCATAAGATATTTTTATAGCAAAAGATAAAATAACGTTAAATTGTTTTCTATTATATGCTATAAGTTGTTTTTGTAAGCTATATTTTATAACCTATGAAAGTGAGATGAAAGAAACTTATGAAAATTGTCATAATCTGTTTTCATAAATTCTCTCAAACAGTATCACAGAACTTATGCCAGTAAATAAGGTCTAAGAAGTCAATCCAAACATGCCCCAAATCCTAATACGAAACAATGTCACAATAATCTAAGAATCTAACAATAATAACGTAACAAAGCTTTAAGGAGTAGAAAAAAGTACCAATTTTTGGCCCAGAGAGGCTTGAAATGAACAGTCAAGCATATCTTTCCACCCCTATACATCTGAAAATAAAACAAATGGAAAACAATATTAATTAATTGATAATGAAAAAACGAAGATAAAATTGAAATTGAAAAGAGATAATGGACCTTTTGAGTCTTGCCATCCAATTGAGGGAGTTCAAGCTCGGGTGCAGTGGAAGGGTAAGTGATTGGAATATCGAATTGAAGATCAAATTCATACTTGAGAAGATTATAGACATACCAACATTTACCGGTCCAACGTGTACCTTCGGGATTAGAGGCAGAGATACGAAACCAATCGTTGTCGTTGGATTTGTTCATCTGAGTGTAAGCAATCAGAGACTTGTACTCTTCCTTCAGCCTGGTTGTCCATGCCGCTCCGTCTCGAGGACCTGCCTTTGTTGTTAGCAATGGGATCTGCGTGAGCGTCGACTTCGTGTTTGGGTCCCAACCTTCCATCTCTCTCTTCTCTTCTTCAGCTTTCAACGCACGCAAATCACTCACTCAGAATAACATATTTATATATTTTATTTTATTTTGACAAATCAATATATTTTGATATACTAATATAATTTTTAATTCCAGCATCACAACACGCTCAATTTGTTAAAACCAGTCACAGCCTAAAAAGCCCCAATTATGAAACCCTAACCCCCAAACCAAAATTGGAGAAGCTGGAAATATTTATTTGTTTGCAGCAATCACAGGAAAGATTCAAAGGCATGGTTATTATCAACTAGAATTGAAAAGGAAGAATAATAGCATGAAAATTGAAGATTCAACCACAGAGCGCAGTGAAGAATGAGGGGGCAAAAGGAGAAAAGGAAGAACATAACAAACCTGCAGTGCGATATGGGGACGAGGCTGGTTGATAGAATAGATGATTAAAAACCGGCAGCCCTGTGTAATAAAATTGGACACTTCAGTTCAAATGTACAAGACTACAAGTACAGTTACTTTCTAACACTAATTTTTGGAATGAAACTCGTATCTATTTTTTGGGTTGGAAATAAAGTGTTTACAGCACTGATATCGATAAATTGACAGAGAATTTTGTATGGAAGCAATTTGGGGTTCGCCTAGTGGTTGACTTGTGATCTCGAAACTTGTTTCTACTGTGTCAATTTTGGTAGATTAAGTCATTAAGAAATTGCTCTGTCTTTAAATGGGCCACCCGCAAGTGGACGGTGAGATTGGTCCTTCGAATTAGTCGATTCTTTAATTGAATACCGAGTTTTCAAAAAAAATATTGGGAATAAAGAAAATTAAGGGTGTATGAAATAAAAAGTTATTTGTTAACTTTTATATTTTAAAAAATATGATTTGAAAAGAAAAAAAATCATTTTATTGTTTATAAATATTTTACATTTTATCATAAAAATTAATCAATGTTACTGTTATGAAAAATAAGAAATATTCTTCAAAAAACAATTCAATTAACAATTAATTTAAATATCAGTATATCATTACACTCGTGTTTTTGAGTGTACGATACAAAGTTCCAATGAAATAACCAAGATTGGTCATAAAATTCAAATAGATCAATTTGAGTTTTTTTAACTGATTTGTCCACTAGTCGTGACTTCACAAATAAAAATACCGATATAACTAAGTTGGACGTCGTAATTTGGGTGACATCCCACCAACTAAGGAGTTATCACGCGACACCCGCGAAATTAGAGTACTAAAGGTTTGGCCAATAGATAATAATTACACTAAAAATATTATGTTCATTAGTAATGATGAACACATTCAATCAATTAAACATGTTTATTTCGTCCTCGTTGGCTTATCTCATTTGGTAAGGATAATACATAATATATGCAGAGGTCGGGATTCAAACCCCACACAAACCACTTGTTCACTTTTAAGGTGAATTTCTTTAGCCGTTGGGCTACTTGACAAAAAAAAACATGTTTCATTTCATACTTTTTTTTGTGGTCAAGTAGCCTAGTAGCTGGAGCTCACACATTATAAATGTGGAGAAGTGAGATGTCAGGGGTTCGAACCTCGACTCCTACATAAATTATGCAATGTTCCTGCCAACTAAGTTAAGCTCACGAGGATTTTATGCTTTTTTTTATCATATTACCTTCGTGTATCTATTTATGCATTTTATAGTGTAGCTTAAAAAAAAACAATCATATATAATCCTCAGAGAAGTTAAAAAAACTACATCTAGGAACATAGTTTCTCCCCTAATGTTAATTATTTAAAGCAAAGGGAATCACATATGAAAAAACTCATTCGACATCAGCTAATTTTAGCTTTTATTAACTGTCTTTAACAAAAAAAAAATGTCGGTTTAGTGTCTTGCATTTTTCAAAACAACGAAGACGTATGAAATGAAGGAGCTGAAGAAAAAACAGTCTATTTTATGAAAGAGATAAATGAAGAAAAAAGCGCACTAAATGAAATAGTTCATAACAGTGATGCTTTGATTCAAATTGAACAAGTCTATTTTGACAACGATAACAGGTGAAGAAAATGAAGACTTGTCAAAGGAAGGAGCTGAAGAAGAAATAAAAAGTTTGATAAGCAAAATGAAGTAAACTCTCAAATAAATGTGGTATAGAGGTTTAAGAATTCAATTAACCTCTGAGGATTCTTTTGCTTGAATCACCTTTGATCCTACCCCTGTAAGTTATATGACTCAACAAATGGAACCCTTTCCAGGCTTTAAGATCTCAATGTTTTCTTTTTCATTTCATCTTCTATCATGAGTGATAGCTTTATTATGAATTTCGATGCGACGAGCAAGTTTCTTATTTCACCAATACAACAAATCACCTGTGGTCTTATTTTTTTATTCATCTCTATCACCAAACAAACCTTCTACTTGCACCCTACCAAATATTTTTGCTTTATTTGAATCTATTGACTCAATCCTCAACCTTGACAGGAGTTTGAATAAGGGAAAATCTTGTTTAGATTGGTCATTTCGACGTTTCTTCTAAAGAGAATCAAGTTGAAAAAAGACACCATAAAAACAAACGAGGGCATGAGAAATTTGTTTGTTTGCAAGCAATTTTTCATAAACTTTTGTCGTGTGTTATATCAAAACATTCTAACCAAATAGAAAGACATATTACCCACACTTTGAGAAAAAAATATTCTAATACATCTTACCACCCAAAACATAGTATATGATCCAAACATAGGTTCTCATATTTCATACGTTTTTTTATGCTACTTTACTTCAAGTTATGGGACCCTGGTAGGTATAAGTGATCCTTCGTCTTGAGGATAATGTGACTCTTTGAGGAAGTATTGTTAGATTTCTTATTAAAAACAATTGTGTCATTCGTTAGGTAGTATGGAATTTTATGTATTAGCCAACGTCTTATTTGAATACAATTCATTTAAAAATCTTATAAAATTCACCTTGAAATTAACCCAAAATTCTTATAAAATAATCAAAATTTACATAGTGCAGCCTCAAACTTTTAAAGCTATCAAGTTCCATGCAACTTGTTTCACCTTTGAAGTGATTGAAGAGCAAATTACATGTTCCTCCACACCAGGTTTTCACATTTGTAGGAAACTTTTTCCTTTTTTTTCCGTTGCTTTCAAAGTTTAAGTCAGTATTAATAATTGGTTCATATACAGGCAATAGATGAGATGATTAAATATATCGTATGATTTTTTTTTCCTTATGAGACATTTAATCATCTATCACTAAAATAAATAATAGCTTTTTATATAATTTTATTTAATTTTCTTTTTTGTCATATATATTTTACTTTCATGAAATCCTTAACCAATGCTCTTCGAACGTTCGTGCAACACCCGAAAACTAATATTACACTATGAACAACTAATATTTTTTTGAAAAATGACCCGTAATTGACATTGGTGGATGGAAAAATAATTAATCAGGGTTATATTTTTTTAATATGCTAGAAATGGCCAAATATTCTAAAACAAGATTCAATATTTGAGCGCAATTATAAATAGAACTTATACGACTTTTTATTGTTTATACATTTATATATTTTTATAAAAAAAAAAATTATGCGACCTTGATCCCACTTATAAAAATTTATGGATATGCTCGTGTTTGTAACATTCTTTTGTGCATTCAACAGCCACTGAAGTTTTCAAGGTTGATTATTGCACGAAATCCACTAGAATGCCTTAAGTGTGTCTGCTAAAATTTCATCAGACAAATTTGTTATGGTCGTAACCATGCATTACTGGCGGCCCTGGTCACCTCAAGTATTCATAAATGCACAACTTTTCACCTTCAAATGCCGCTGCAATCATAGTCGGGGGCTATGAGTGGTTGTAGTGGCATATGCTATTTGTTATTGGGTGTTTGTTCTTTAATCTTTTGGCTACATACAAGATGGTTCTTGCCACAGACGTAATGTGATTCATTGACTTTCAACTTTTTTTGCATTAACTTGGTCTTCAAATACTTGTTTATCCATTTAACTCTTCATCTTCGAGTACTAACATTTAATTATTTTTCCTTGACAAAATGGTTCTTGGTACATAAGGAATGTAATTTTATCATCACTTTCTTTGTGTTTTATTGTTCTTCTCGTATAAAATGAAAATTAAACAAAATATAGTTAATTGAAACTAAAATAAAAAAGCTAACTTTTCACGTTAAATAAGACCATTAAAACAAGTATAAAACCATGTTACAAGTACTTGTTTATCCACATGAAGTTTATGGATCATATATTTGTATTTGGTCGGGACAAAGGTAGTGAATTTTCTAATGCTCATGTTTTATAGAAAGTTGTACAATTTCAATTCAGAAAACAATTCCAAAGACTGATATCGGGAATGGAAACCGATGATGCCTACGATAATTCACCGTTTCATGTGGTAATTACGACACAATAGATTACTGACAAACGACAGGTCGAGAAAAATGTACCTTAGACAACTAAATGCCATCCTTGTGGTGATGTCGAAGAAACGACGCTAAACGTTCTTAGAGATTATATGATAACAATGAGTACATAGATTATAAAGTGGATAAACTATGCCGCTGTTTGTTTTTCGCATCCAATTTACCACAACAAATAAGGTTAAATTTGGATGGAAAGTTGGGTTTAGATGAAGGCCAAAAAATGCGCGTGCAAACGCTTTAGCTAAGTTATAAACATGTGATGTGATGTGATATTGGTTCGCTTAAGGTTCTATATGTTCAATGCCTTGTTCAAATTAAATCTTTGTTTTTAGTTAATTGTATCGGTGTTTTGAAACCTTGCCTAATCAAACATTACTTTTTTTTCTTTTTCTTCGGGCCCCCTTATAAAAAAAAGTATGTTTTTTTGGATGTAAATCAAGTATCTACCGCGCGCAACTGCGAAGATTAATTCCTCGAGCATTGTGAGATTCAAATGAGCGGCAAGCTCTCCCTATAAAAAATTTCGTTTATTTATATAGAAAACAAAAATTAAAAAACAATTAATAACAAATTTTATTTTGTTAGAAAAGAAATAAAATAATTATCTGTCTCGAGAAAAAATAAAAAAAATTGATTTAATTTGAGAAAAAAAGCAGATAAATTTCCCACTCCTGGCAATCTGAATGTTATGTTGAACAGCGCATCGTCCCACAGAGGCAGGCGGGACTTATGTTGTTGCGATTAATAACAACAGTTGAACACCCCGCCCCTAATTCAATTACAATTTCTTCCATTATTTTCTAATCCCAATTTTACCCTTCTCCTTCATCTTCATCTTCCCAATTACAATTTACAATAACAAAACCTTGTTTTTGTTCAAAACCCTAACAACCCATTCATGGCCGCACCACCACCCACCAAAGACCAAGTCCTCTCTCTCCTCGCCGCCGCCAACAACCACGGCGACATCTCCGTCAAAACCACTTCTCTCAAACAAGCCAAAGACCTTCTTCTCTCCATCGACCCCTCTCTCGCTGCAGACCTTTTCCCTTATCTCCTCGAACTTCAGTCTTCTCCTCAATCTCTCGTTCGCAAATTGCTCATTCAGTAATAATTATTATCTAACAACTTCTCAATTCTACTTTTTACCATTTCGTTTCTTTAATTTACGTCATATATAATTTTATTTTTGTTTCAGGATAATTGAAGAGATTGGTTTTAGAGCCGTTGAACATTCTCCTACATTGATTTCTTCATTATTAACGTTTTTAAGAGACACTGATGTAACTGTCGTAAAGCAGTCTATTATTAGTGGAACAAACATCTTCTGTGCTTGTTTTGAGGAGTTGATTTTGCAGGTACTTTATTGTGTAGCCCTTATTCATAAATGCATAATTATTATTGATATGTTTCTTCGTTTTTTTTCCTTTAAAAATGTTATTTTGTGAATTAAAAATATGTTTTTGGGTGAATTACAGTGTGTGGATCTGGCATGACTCACATAAAATTACTAACGAAAATGTTGTAGTGTTATAGATTTACGTGGGTTCTAGTTCTATAGTATAAGCAGTATTATTTTTGAAGTTAATAAGATTTGGCTGTGTTGAATTGTTGACAACCTTTAGTAATTTCAAATTCTTCCTCTTGTCGCGTTTGAAGAAAGAAGGATTTGTATTTTTGGGCAAAGAACCTGTGCCCATGCCAGTCCCTCTATTTTCGTTACTTTGGGATGTAGTGTGATACTGATGAATGATGCTATTTTGGAAATTTGACAGTCTCAACAATGTGGTAAAGTTGAGAGGTGGTTAGAAGAGATTTGGATGTGGATGCTTAAGTTCAAGGAGGCTGTTTTTGAGATTGCTCTCGAGGTAATTACTAACTAGCTTTTGCTTTTAATTTC
>Ga0099826_10002110_pt1 | contig 12595 bp, 6 predicted proteins | sample Mtrugardesep15_FD_76830 | JGI IMG/M metagenome (GOLD analysis project Ga0099826, IMG submission 76830) | Root nodule microbial communities of legume samples collected from California, USA - M. trunc garden sep15 | ecosystem: Host-associated > Plants > Roots > Nodule | place: USA: California...
CCTTCCCCTTCCCCATACCCTACTTCCATATACTTACTCGTTATCCTACCAATGCCCAACATGGATGAGAAATCAAATCTCATCCCCACTCCTGACGGGTTCAGGTATCCTATTTTTTCCAAAAATGCCCTTGACATTTTCGGATTTTATAATCCGAACTGGTGTTTTCCTTTGTTATAGGGTGGAAAAATGAGTTTCAGATTTTTTCGGATTATGTAATCCGAAAACCTCAAAAAATAGGGTGCGTTACATGATTGTTTCGGATTACATAATCCGAACTCCCCATAAACACCCTTTTTCAAGGGAAAAACAGTTCGGATTACTACATCAACATAAATTTTAAACATGTTTGTAACATGGATAGTCATTTTATGGACAATATTAATCTTCTCAACTTTCATTCTTCTGTTTTGGGTCATTGTTAGTTGTTCTTAGTCAAAAATCGGGTTTTCGGGCTACTTGATCGGATTTTTCCGAAACTTCTCCAGAAAATCATAAAAAAATAAGGATCAAGACTCCCGTAGAAGGAACTTCTTACAGGACTCCGCCCCTCAAAATTCAAAATTCCATCGTTTAGACTCATTTTTAATTTTTTTAAATTTTTCATATTCTCAGAAAAATCTGGAAAAAAAAAATTGCATTAGTTTTATTTGATTTTTTTAATTTTTTGGGTGGTATTTTTATATTTTTATGATTTCATTTGACTAGTTTTTAGCATTTTTTTACTTAGTTTTTATGTTGTTTTTAGAAGCAAAACTCAAAATTGTTGAAATGCGAGAGAGTGTGATGACTGATTATACATAAACATTGTTCAGATTACAGAATCCGAATTCACTTTGAATATTTTCGGATTATAAAATCTGAAAAGCCCTAGGGTATTTTTGAAAAATTTACAGGACGCATGAGAAGACAGTAGGGTGGAAAAAATAATACTCACAAAATTATTGGGTTTTTTGGTGTAATCTCTTTTTTGAGCTTATATAAATCTCTTAAAATTTGATGTTTATAGTAAAAGTAAATAAAAATATTCAAAAAAGGCATTAGATTATACGAGAGAGTGTATTGTATAAACATGATCAATCGACAAGACTCAAACCATATGGCCAAACATGATAAGAATCCTCTCGTGTTTGCATAAAACATGATAAAACAATGTGACCTTTAAAATATATAGTGATGAGAGATTTGGAATTTTAATAAAATGGAGAAATGTTGGTTAATAATTTAAGCTTGAGAAAACATCAAATCTTGTACCATAGAAATAGAAAAATGGACATTCAAAGGATGAATACTCTTGTCGGATCTTTGATGTCATTCATGAACAATTTGTGTTCGGACCACAAGAAATTAATTACCTGTCGTACAATTATTTTCAAAAGATAATGCTCTTAAACAACATTATGTTAACTTATATGTAATAAGTATGCATATATTAATCCATTGTGTCAATTATACTATATTTTGTCCGAATAAAATAAATTATGTTATCAACTCAGAAAAAGTAAAATTATGTTCTTTTAAAAAAATATTTGAAAATTAAAAAGTTTATTTACTAAAAATAACGATATTCATTCATTTAAGAGTTAAATATGTTTTTGATCCTATAAATGTGTCAACTTTTTGTTTTAGTCCCTCTAAAAAATTTCTTCAACTTTTAGTCCCAAAAAGTTTTCCATCTTCACTTTTGGTCCATCCTTTAAAGTAAACTCATACGTAGAATTCATATTTTTGAATTTTTCAAAACAAAAAAAATATAGAATTTTTTAACAAAACATAAATTAAATATGAATTTTTATATTTTTGCCAGTAAAAATTCATATTTAATTTATGTTTTGTTAAAAATTTCTATTTTTTTTGAAGAGATTTTTATAATATTCTACACATTTTTTCATTAAAAAATAAAAAAAATTAATTTAAAAATAGGGACTAAAAGTAGTGATTGAAATTTTTACAGGAACTAACAGTTGAAGGAAAATTTGAGAAAGACTAAAACAAAAAGTTTGTGTATTTATAGGGAAAAAAACATATTTAACACTTCATTTAAATTGGTAGTATACATCATAATCAAACACAAATTCAACATTGTTAAAAACGAAAATAAAGAATCTGCAAGCAAACACACATCATTATAGTTAATAGCATAAAATAATAAAATGCCTACAAATAATGTAATAAAATCAAAGTGATGATCAAAATACTCATATCTTTGAACCCACAACGATGAAGAACTAGTCATTTGATTGAATTTGTAATAATTTGTCGATGCAAACTAAAGAAACACCGCATCAAGACAGAAAATCAATCACGTCACACCAAGAATGCGAAGAAAGCAACATCACACTGATCATTTGTTTCAATTCATCCCATGTTTTTATGGATTTGAAATGCATAGAAGGTAGTCAAGTCCTAACTTCATCCCTTAAGGAGAAAGGGAAGAGTCTAAGTCTCATGACATCAATAGAAACTCCATCCAATTTTATAATATCAAAATATTCAAGAAAAATGGATATCCGTATAATTTGTTGGTAAACTGGAGAGTTGACTTTGTTGTATCATAGACAACAAACCAGGGTTTTTTTTCAAAATCGTCGGCTACTACCGCCAAACACACAATACTTATGATGTGTTTGGTTGTGCGTTTGACTTTGAGGTGTCAAATGTACGTCTATATTGTTTTTTGATGTCAAAACAAGAAGCTAATATTACTAGCTTCTGGAAAATATGCACGTTTAATGCATATCTGCCGCAACAACAAAGAAATGCTTAGTGTGGTTCTGTAGCATTGGAGAGAAACATGTTCTTTTAAAGCACAATTTCATCTATTTAAAAGAAAGATTTATTAATACAATCAACTAGTCTCCAACAATGATGTTGGATATTTGTTTGTTGGCCTCATTTTTACTAAATCAAATATACAAGTAAAATGTTGGACCCAATGTTTCAACATGTGGATACGACTTCAGTGTGCCTTGATTTCGTGCCTTGATTCCGCTTACTTGGAGATTTATTTTAAACGTGAAGATTCCTGAATATTCTCTGAAGATTCAATTCACGTGGATCGTTGCCCAAGAAGCGTGTTTCTAGAAGTAATGAAAGGCGGTTTATACTTAGCTTAGCCCTTAATAATGTTGTTGAAACATTTAAGGAAATAATATACATGCTTCTAGAATATTGTGGAGACTGAATATATGATTTGGTCTGCTGATTGTTTAGCCTATGACGAAAAAACCATGCTGTTGAATGACTATATAAGGAAGACTCAGACCCTAGTTTTATTCACCAATTCAATGTTATTGAATTGAGTCTTTTAGTTCATTGTTAAGCCTTGTGCTTTATTTGTGAGTCTCTCTTTGTATCATCTTGATGCACTGAGCAGGACTTGTAGTTGAGTTGTATTGGATCAAAACCATTGGTTGAGAAAAGAGTTATTATTAGGGTTTTGAGTCTCTGTTAATTGTGAGCATTTCTTGTATCACCTTGATGCAAGTTTAGGACTGTGTTTATTGAGTTGTAATACTTTGAATCACCCGTAAGTTTTTAAGCAAAAGTGAATTATGTCTTTCATGGAGTGTGATTCCATTTATGTTATTACTTTAAGGACGACCACTGGATGTGTGATTGAGTGGAAGAGAGATGAGATCTCAGATCTGGAGTTCCTAGGTTGAAGTCAATATGGGCAGTGTCTAGGTGATAAGTTGTAAACTTGGAGTTTGCATGAGAACTTAGAACTAGGACTACACTAGTGAATTTCCTTCATGACTTAGTAGCCCCCATAGTAGGTGTATTTGTCACCGAACTGAGTTAACAAATACCCTATGCCATTTACGTTTCTGTCATTTATATTTTCCTTGTGATGTATTTTTTTCGCTAGCTAAATGTTTAAGCATTAATATGAACATTCCACCTGTGTCTCAGTGTTGGAACATTGCATAAAACATCATAAAGATAGCTTGCCAAAATTTCAAATGACGTTAAAAATTTGATAGGCCGCAAGTGTGTGGTATTATCACGTAATAAAAAGTATCAATCCCATGAGTACTAGTGTTGATTACCAATTCCTTTTTCTAAATTGATTAGCTAAAAATTTTAGATTTTTGAGTGGTTTTACTTCGATAGAGATTTAATAATGATATAAAAACATCTTAGAATTGTGTTCTCCGTCACAATAATATAATTCTAACCCCAGTTCTATTTGTTTGCTATGAAAATCAAAGTTCTAAAGATGAGGTAAACTGATGTGACTTATGACCCCATTAAGGTGTTGCATAAGTGTGCTTTGAACCAACATAACATCTTATTTTTACAAGGAATCATTGACAAAGTTCGTTAATCTCGATTGCCCCCTCAAAGGAAACTATATTATTTTCATGTTTCAAATTCTTTGTTTTATCTTATAGGCCCGACACCAACCTTCCCCTTTCCATCCTTCACTTGGTGTCTAGGATTATGAATCATATTGTTATGACTATTCATCCGATATCAACTTTCCCTTTCGGTTCTTAGTTGATATCATATGTTTGAATAATTATAACCAAATGATTATTTTATCTCATTGTGCTTATATGAAATTGTCACATAATGATTAGCTAAAATCAAACAATCATATCTACAATTCATAGTTAAAACAACAAGATAAAATTAAAATTCTTCGAAAATCATAGCAACAAGAAAGAATTGGGATTTAAGAAAATTTTATCATTGTGACTTCTTTCCACAATCTCAAAATAAAGGATGTCCACTCACAAGAACTTGTCGTAGACAAAACAATAATCACAAATAACATATAATGAAAAAAAAAAACAAGAGAATCTATTGGTCCAACAAAAAGTACAAGAACAAGAAAACCTAGCTAGCCCACCTTAAGAGAATATGTAAACTAAGCTAGATGTCCTTTTATAGGAAAATATCTGTGCAGACTAGGCTAAGTTCAATGAATATGGGATAGAGGCCTTACGGTCGTAACGTAAGTAAGCATCATTACGGGCACCCATAATGCCCTATGATTTCTTATGTTGGATCATTTGTCTTCTGAAACTTTTGGCTATGAATAACTGCGGGCGTAATGACATTTTCAATCCTTTTTTCCATTGACTTGACCTTCAAAGCTTCAACAAAAGCACTTTTCTTCATCTTTCAATTGGTATAGAGTCAAATTATGGTCATAATGACTTCAGTTTATTTGATTTAAGGATCAGGTACTAACAATTGAATTTGGTAATATTTGAACAAACATACAAATTTTAGCGTGTTGACGATCAGTTTTAGTTGTCGTCCCTCAAAGAGATGAGTTCAATATTCAAACTTGTTTCTGGTTGGTATTGATGTTTGGAGACGTTTACATATCGTTTTCTTTTGTAATTCGGTTTCATGTCCCACATTGGGTTCGTTGGATTGTGGGTGTGTATTCATCTCTAGACATTTGGTTTCTTTAACTGGAATTTTTAGTCCAGTTTGTTTTACCACTTTTGTTATTGTTTGTTGTAATACCCTATAAGGGATGATCAAGTAGTTGTTGGGTCAGGTATACGCTCCTCCAACTTTTTGTACGTCTTTTTATATGATGTATTTTTCGTTGCTTAATTTTTTTTTAAACATATTAAAAAATCGTCATTACATTTTTGTCATTGATAGTCATCTGTCCATGAATTACATTTATCCTAAACATCCTTGGTGCTGTAATTTTGTCATGTAATCTCTACTTTGGACTCAATAAAGGGATACAGTTTACTGATTAGGAATCCTAATTTCCACTCAACATCACTTGGTGATAGGATAAACCAACAGTACCATCTTCATTCTTTTGTCCATTCCTTGCAAACATGATTCATCAATAAAATTACACATTTGAATAATTGGTAAGTTGTGATGTCTATTTTTATGACATGGAATATGATTTGTTTGAAAAGTGTCCAATGAATACGACCAAGTTTAGTATTTTAATGCCATTCTTGACAATCATATCTTGTTCTTGTTCAAATTAATTTGATATTATCTTCAACATTGCATACGTACTTAGACATGAAAATATTTGTTTTTTTAATTAAGACATGAACACAAAGCATAGTAATTTTATATTTGATCACACAACACAACATTTCATACAAATCCAATCAATGCAAACAACATATAGCTCAAGATAAAATGTTTGAAGAACACTTGAACACACAACATATATATTTATGGTCCACCCTCTTATTAATATTCCATAAGCTAGCTCAAATGCCACAATAAGTGCGCATAGCAAATTGATCCCTTTGGCCTTTTTCAGTGTAATAATACTTGAGGAACTCAACATGATCATAAGGCCTAAAGAGCAAAGGGTGTTCCTCATCCACAAGCTCCTTCGGAGCTTTTATAATGTACCCTCCTTTGGGGATAGAGAACAACCCTGTTGAATATCTTGCCTCATTTCCACTCATCATCACCCGATGAAACGGCGAATGCAGCCTCCCGTTTGACCATGCCTGCAAAATTTATATAATTCGATAAAAAAAAACATAAATTTTAACAATATAGTTTTAAAAATGCATGTGACTACAATCTGGACCGCGACATCAAAGTAATTGATATCTTGGACAACATCACCGCGAATGTGGCTTCATCGATTATATTTAACTTCCAATAATACTAGTATCAAGGATTGTGATGTGATCGCAATCAACAATGAATTAAAACCTTATTAATTGATAATTTGTTCTTAATAAGGAATGGTTAATGGAATTTACATGAATAGAGTCACCAATCATAGCTACAAAACTGCCTGAAGAAGGTTTGTAGCTTATCCATTTTCCATCTTTGGTCATCACCTCTAAACCCTCCACTTGATTTTGGTACAATATGGTCACAACATTCTTGTCACTATGTGTGCTGAGGCCTAATTTTGTGTCACTTGTTTGAGGGCCTTTGTATTTCATAACTCGGAGAAGGTAATTGGTTGAGTTCATGTGTTCCTCCAAGTACTTTTCAACACCTAAACTCTCCAAAATCATCTTCCTAATGATTTGATCCAACTCTGTTAGCTCCTCAGAGAAGGAATGTATAGTTTTGCTGCAAAATTAAAACAAAATAATAAGGGGCTTATTGAAGAAAATAAGTCCTCCAATGTAGACACTTGTTAAGATACTTTTTTTGAACTTAGACCACTCGAAAGACTATCATTGGAGATGCTCTAATATGATTGAAGAGAAATTTTTAAGTTTAAAAATTATTATAAAATATTTATAATTTTACCGCCAAATCGATAGTGTACTATAATTTACATGAACAGTACCCCAACGTCATTGGTTAAACAACCGAAACAAATAACTTTTTACTTACCTAAAATTTTGGTTTCCATCTGGCCACAAGTTGTTGGTCATACTGTCTACTTTCTCTAAGATATTTGCATCATCAATGCCCATGCTCTCAAAAAGTGGAACCATAGGATATTGGCCAACATAACCATGATAAGGCTTCTTAGACACATTGAGTAGCTTGGTTTGTAAAGGGAGATCAAAGAGCTCTTCTATTGAAGCAAATATAGCTTTGCGAAGGTCTAAAGGAACTTTATCAAAAACTGCTTCAAAGCAACCATACTCTACTAATGCCTTATAGACTTGGGACTTCACTAACTCCCAATTAGGACTTTTGGCTTCCAAGTTGAGGTTATTGAAGTCAATTAGTGGAAGCTTTGGAGTGGTTTCTGAGCCCATATTTTTCTTCCCTAATTTGATTAGTTTTGGTGAGTTTCAACCTACGTGATTAGTTTTGGTGATTGAGTTATATAATAGATATATGTGCTCTACATATTTAATAGTGATGATTGATAATATTAAAATGTTTTTTACTTTACTATCATCAATTATCCCCTCCAAAATCCCCTCTCCCAAATTGACTCTTTAGTTAATATTAGGTTAATTTATTTTGGTTGGTAAACAAAGCAGCAACCATCACTAAAATACATACACACAAGAACGAGATATTGGATTCGAATATAAGTAACGGTGTCTAATTTAACAATATCAACATTGGCATTTGAACTATTTACAGTATCGATATTTTTTCTTTTCATGAGTATTATCAAAGAATATAATTTTGGAGTTCACTTCTACCAAACATATCAAGACACCTTCAAAATTATTGGAGCGTTTGCTATGACTCTCTTCTGAGTTTATTTAAATCTCTTACAATATGAAGTCTAGACTCTAGAGTTTAAAAAAAAAACATTTCCTTCAAAAAAAAAACATTGATTACACGGGAAACTTAACTATATAAACATGATTTGAAAAGACTCAAACCTTGTGCAAAACATGATTAGGATAATTTCATCTTGAGTTAAAACATGAATAAATCATTTGGAGTTTGAAATTTTTCCTCCTTCATTGAAGTTGATCATATAGCTGCTTAATTACCATGGCCGACCCAACATATATTAAAACCTAAGCAAATCTTAAAAATGTGGTTTTTTTAAGTTAATAATAATATTTTAAGTTTCTTCGAATTTTGATGTTTAGAGTTAAAAAAAAGTCATTGAAAACAAGAGAAACTATTTACTCCATCCGTTTTAAAATGAATGTCAATTTAATTTTAATAGTAAAATTTATTAAAACACTCTTATTAATCACATTTAATTGTGTAATTAAGTCAAGTGAAATTCAATAAATATGAGTACATTAGTGAGAAAAAATTTCAAATGTTACATGTATATTTTTTTAGGGAAAAGGTAGTATTATATTATAACGTGACAATTATTTTGAGATAGAATAAAAACAAATGTAAAAATTATGGTGAGACAGAAGGAATATTGTACAAGTATAATTGAAAAGACTCAACTTTCTATTGGACCTTTTTAATGATACATTCTAATAAAAATAAATCTTATTTCAGATGATCTCTTATTTTGATATAAATTAGTACTATTTCACATAAATGTGAAGGTTAATTTATGTGAAGGTTAATCTTTAGAAGTGAGTAAGATCGCAGATAAAAAAAACTCTACTTTAACACAGCTGCACATGTGAGACTGAATTCAAACTTTAAATTCGTAATTCAAGCCATCTAATTATTTGATCCCTTTTTTGTAACACAATTATTATTTGATTCCTTGAGATACCAAACTATGGATGAAATATTTGGGAGTATTAGAACTGGACAATCAAAGGATGAACCATAAACTAAAAAATAAAATATCTCTGATGTCATTCATGCACAAGTTGTGTCTGGACCACGGAAATTTATTAGTTGCCGTACAATTTTTTTTTTTGAAAGAATTAGTTGCCGTACAATTATTTTCCATTGATAATGGTGTAAGACACCATTAATAATTATGCATACATTTTTTTTGAAAGGAATAATTATGCATATATTAATAAATTGTGTCAATTATGCTATATTTGGCCAAATAAAATTAATTATATTCGAAATCTAATTATGCATATATTAATCAATTGTGTCAATTAGGCTATATTTTGCCAAATAAAATTAATTATGTTGGAACTCCGATTATGCATATATCAATCAATTGTGTCAATTAGACTATATTTTGCCAAATAAAATTAATTATGTTCAAACTCTACATCACGCATATATTATGAATGTTCCTATCAATCGAGCTAAGTTCATGAAGACTCGTCACTTCTCCACATTTATAATGTGTGAGCTCCGGCTATTAGATTACTTGACTAAAAAAAATTATTATGTTATTTTCACCGAAAAATAATTGTTATCGGAAAGACATCATATTTTATGTGTTGATATCCTTTCACTTACTTTAATCTTTTACAACTTACACAATTTTAAAAATACACACAAAATGTAACAAATGTATACATCCAATTTGAACTCCCTTGTTAGAAAATAACATGAAATAAACTCCCTTGCCTAGAACGTAGTAAAATAGTAATGGCTTTGTTGTTCTTTAGATGGTTACGCTCTAAGAAGGTCCTTTCTTCATTTGATTTGGCTATGTGGTATTTGGGTTCTTTGAAATGAAAGAAACCAAAGACTCTTTGCCAACACAACAAAAACAACAGAGCAATTACTTGAGAAGGTTAAGATTACATCTCTCAAATGGTTGAAAGCAAAAAATGTATGTTTTCCATTTGGTTATCATATGTGGTGGCATCGTCCCCTTACTTGTTTGGGGATTAGCTGATATATTTTTCCTTGTTGTTTTTTTTGGTTTTGATCGGTACTATTTTGTAATCTTGTTTTGTTTCCTTTGGCACTTATTGTGCTAGGGACCAAAACTTTTTGTTAATATATCTCATTTTGGCTTGTTAAAAAAAAAGAAAAGTAATGCCTTTGTTGTACTAGTCATAGCTATTTCATTAGGGAAATTAAGCTTAGAAATATTTTTTGGATCATGGATCCTCAAACAGCTTGCAAGATTTCTATTATGGTCTATAACGGAGCAAGCGTGCTCCTCAGGTATAATACCTTGTTTCATGGGTTGAATCCACGTGTCTTTATGGGATTGGGCCTTCTAGTCAGTCTAGAACAATTGCCCTTAAGTCATTGTCGTCTATATGGCGCAATGGGTTAATATGCATGGCGTGTTGTGAGTATTGGGCACGTTGCTGAAGGCGCCTTGATCTGCTGGCAATTTGCCAAAGATGACTTGTGGGAAGTTCCTCCTCTAACTTGCATTGAGTTTGGCGGCGACATGTAGTGGTAAGTGGAGGTAGTTGGCAATAAATGGTTGATTTGAAACGTTTATGACATGACATCCCTTCAGTTTCTCTTTCCACGTGTAACCATCGTGAGGTGCACGCATATTGGGAAGGAAGATCCACACACGATGCCACTTGAGCACGGTTCGTATTTCGAGTTTGTCCTTAGTCGTAGGATCATGGTTTCTGATTTCCATCTATCATAATCGTTCATTCAAATTTTCGAGGGGGTAACTTCTCTTTTTCACTCTTTGCATTCTCTTTCTATTTCAAATATTCTGAAATCATTTTGCTCTTTCCTCCCTCTCAACGGGAGTTAAGATCCTCTCCATTTATATAAATAAATGGAGATTGTCATTAAGAAATAGATAGACGCAAAAAATAAAGGGTGGGTCATATCATTAAATTGGTTTCACCATCATTAATTATTTAAGATTTTTTGTGTCTTAATCTCTCCAAATGGAAGAAATTGAGAAGATTATAAATGAAGAGGATCTTGACTCATCTCGACGGTCCCCAAAGAACCAAGTCTTCGTGATTTCCTCCTTGATTTCCTTCATATTCTTTGGCTGGAGACCGCATTTTTAGGCCAAAGGTTCGATTTGTTCGTAGTTAAAGGAGCTTTCACCCCCTTCGTTCTCTCCTCCAAATCTTTGAAAACTCAAGGTATTTTCTCTCTCCTTTCGAGTCTTCCTTATCTTTCCTTTTCTTTTCTGGGTTGAGAAAGGATGAGTGTGTGTTCTGGGGATTCGATGGACTCTGTCTCTAACAGTTGTCATCATCAACTCAGTAGGAAAGATACGAGCGTTGGCTCCGATGAGCGACGTCGCCTTAAACTTGGTGATATAGTGGGTGACAGATTTGCGTTCTGTTCGATTGCAATATAGAACCCCGTAGTGATTACTGATTTTGAGGGGGGAAAGATGTATCAAGAGATTTGGGATTCACTTACTGGATATCTAGAGCGCCCCTTCTCATAGGGAGATTATCTGGTGGCTGGAGAAGAGTTGCAAATGTCGTACTTATGGCCTCCACTTTCTTTTCAAGAACGGAGAGATGTCGAAGGCGGCGAGTCTAGGACCTCCTCGCCCCGTAGTAGATTATAGCTAGATCCACGAAGATGTCTTCGGTACCACCCACATATTATTTAAGTGACGAGCACCTTGACGAGCTCACTTGGTTGGATAGATTACATGGATGGTCGTATGTTACAGGCCCGCAGGGGAAGAAACGGGTGTGTAGTCAATTTAAAGGATGTTGTTTCATCGTCTACGACATCCTACTAAGGGAGCTTCACGTCTACGACATCCAAAATGATGAAGTTGGGATTGCATGCAATCATAGGATCATGATTACACCTAATCTTAATCTAAAAATCACTTTTTTTTTTAATGACAAATATTAGTTGTTATTCCAATGTGCATAAATTGATCCCGTAATAACGTGAAAACAACATTTTTTTTTGTTACACATGAAAACAACATATAATATAACAAATAAAACAGGGAGTTAAATATGTATATAAAATGGTGGAAATATCATTCCAGTGGGCACAAAAATAATTCTAACAATCTTGACTAAAATAAAAATAAAAAATCCAAACAAATGCATACTTACCCTTTAGTGATTTCATTTGGACATTTTTATTACTAAAGTATAATAGAATAATTTAGATCGATGACCTCAACACAAAATAGTCTCTTTTGTATCCTCCTATAAATAGTTGTCTTGCTCTTTCCATTTGTATCAATCAAAATAAGATCGAGACATGGCCTCTACATGCTCACTAGTATTACTTCTACTTTGTATGATGATGCTTACCATTGTTGTAGATGGAAGGCATGATATGTTTGATATTCAACCTACATTGGATCCAGAAGAAGATTGGCCAGAAGTGTTTTATGAAGCACCTAATGATGTAGTGGGTGGAAAGCATAATAGTTTTA
>Ga0099826_10002111_pt1 | contig 12591 bp, 5 predicted proteins | sample Mtrugardesep15_FD_76830 | JGI IMG/M metagenome (GOLD analysis project Ga0099826, IMG submission 76830) | Root nodule microbial communities of legume samples collected from California, USA - M. trunc garden sep15 | ecosystem: Host-associated > Plants > Roots > Nodule | place: USA: California...
CAAAACAAATTATATTTTAGTTGAAAATGAGCCTACGAAATTAATCTTAATCTTGACTTTCTAAGGTTCCTAAAAAAAAATTATATCAATGTTGTAATGTCAAATTTCTTGAATTGATTGAAAGGATTGCAAAATTGAATTTGATTGTGTAAAAACATGCGAGAGCATTCATGGTCATGAAACTGATTTGAGACGCATACATTATCATTTTGCAGGAACTATTATTATCTTCTACGGTATTTTATTTTCTTTTGGTGTCTATAAAGTATTTGATTTATTTTCAGATGTTGCCTAAAAAAAACATTATTTGGTAGTGAAAAGCGGGAAAAAAAACAAAATGAAGAGCTAATAAAATCACAACAATGAGCTAAAAAAAATTATAATGTATTATATAAAGGGCCCTTTTCTCATATTATGCCTAAAGCTCGTAAAATTCTAAGAATGACCCTGTTTAAGTCCTGAATTAGGCCTTGTAATATTAGTTACAACTTACACTTACAATAAGCCACGTTCATTTGGCTTCATTTCATACCTTATTTGAGGCCACAACACACACGAAATAAACAGCTCTTTCACACCTCTCAAAAGAAAAATGATGTGAAGGAGGTGTACAAAAATAAAAGGAAATAAAAATGTGATAGATAATAATATGGTAAAAGGTTCCCTAAAAAAAATATGGTAAAAGGTGAAAAGTTTCTTACCAAAAAAGGGGGAAAATTGAGCATAAAAATGTCATGGAAAAAAGATAAAAACACACGTAAAATATGATTTGACACCCTTGGATGGAGTTAAATTTGTTTGAACACTTAACGTGGGTTTAACAAACTCACTCACATGTTTAATTCAGAGTTTCTAGTTCGTGATGAAAAAGGAATCTAACATACTGATTTTGTGGATTTTGTTGGCCTTCCAATATTTCTTTTATGTCTGAAAATGTTTTTCAGAAGTTATCAAACGAATGTGTTAAAATAAAATAAAAATGTTATTCGAAAGTTATTTTTCGAATTTTTTTAAGGCCTAAGATATATTGAGGAGGCCAAAAAGTATTGCTCATTGATTTTTATGTCAAAATTGGGACCGACAATATCCTCATCGTTGAAGTTTGGGTCATTTTCCATGGCGTGAGACGTGTAAGTAACATGGAACTCAAGAAAGTAATTTTTGAACATGGATCCCTTTATCTCATCAATAGAGAAGCTAAGAACAATGTTGATTTTCTTGCTAAGGAAGGCATGTATACCACTTTTAATTTACATTTCCCTGAAGCAGTTTTCGTCTTTATTAGGTATTGCAATTAAACCCTCTAAAATTATTGGAAAGTCGAGTAGTTCAACTGATTTTAAATATGACATTGACGCCGTTACCAATAATAATTTGAAAAAAAAAAATGAAAGTGATTTTTTTTTTGAACAAATCAAAATGAAAGTGATTTAATACAATTACATGTATCAGTGTCATGCATGTGTCACACGCCAGTAAATGTGTTCGACACTAAACACATGTTCAATCTAAAATGTCAACGCGATATAGCTTGTAACAAACAATGATGAATTAAAGGGCTTCATATATTACACCTACTAGCTGCTACTACATGCATGTTTTTGTTTCTAATTGGTGAAATACTACATTTTATTTGCTTGTATTCGAGAGAGTTAGTTTCCTTAAACAAATGTGAATTGGATGAATCTTATTTGTAGAAAGCAAATTCTACTGACTAGGGTTGGACATGTAGAAAGCAAGATCAGTTTTTTAGTGTTAGTTAGGTCATGTGTGTTGTAGGGATTTAGTTTGATTTTTTCTCCTTTTTCTTTTACAATTTTAAGGATGTTCTCTCTATATTTTAGTTACGTTCTTGATTTAGTCATACTCCACCTTTGGTTTGTAAAATTAGTTGCTGTTATTAAGGTATTTTGACCGAGTTATGCTCAAATTGAAAACTATTATATATATATATATATATATATATATATATATATATATATATATATACACAAATATCACACTATATTTCACCACCACTCATAATTTCATTACTTATATTGGAGTTAGTGGTCTGGTCACATCGATAGATGTTTTCCGGTGCATGTTATTATTATGATTACATATGAAAGATGTTTGTAATGTTGTTATATTATATAATAATAATAACATGCATCGGAACTCACTTTCGATGTGAGTAACTTTTAACCACAAAGATACCAATACTTTTACGGGTGTTTCTCTTGATCACAAAAGTAAAAGGTACAAGTCTCCGATGTTATAAATCTTTGATGTTTGTGTCATCTAAACCAAAATTACCTTCAACTTCTTAGTTAATATCTGTGAAACTGATTTTCTTGTTTGGCATACTTTTCAATTTTTTGTTTTCTCTGATAAAGTGTTTTAAATTTGTTAACAATGGTTTTTTAGGAACTTGGATTTTGCAACCTCTATTACCAAGAACTATTTTGTTTGAAAGTGATGAAAAATGTGTTGTTCTACCTGATATATTTCATTATGGTTGCTACCAATGATGAAGTTGGTCCATATGACTTTTAATAAGCAATGTAAAGGTTTATAACTTCATGTGTATTATTACTGGATATATCTCTTTACAATTTCAATTTCCATAAAATTATTTTAGTATTTGGATCTGTAAGAGTATTAACAACTTTTGCATTCAGTAGAGATTAAATCTAACCACATGTATCTGTGTCGTGTTAGTGTCAAACACAAACATGTGTCAGAAGCCGAATACACCTTCAATTGACAATGTACGTGCTACATAGCTTATAACAAACAAAGTCGGATTAGAGGGCTTCATATATAACACACATTCAATTACCATCTTTTGATCAACCATTTGATATGAATCATAAGCATTATCAACCTATCAAGCCTACTTCTCCTCTCAAGTTCATCTTCAACTCTTTGATAATGTGGTTACTAAGAATTTATCTAATCAGATTTTGGATCATGATTTGCTCTTACCTTGCTCATGTTCATATTGTTGCTTATCTCATCCAAACCAAATACCTTTAACTTCTAAGTTAATCTCTTTAAATCTCTCATGCTTATTTCTTGTTTGGGATGCTTTCAACTTTTTGTTTTCTATGTTGATGTGTTTTAAACTTTGTTAATGGTGGTTGTCCATGAGTTGTTGTTTTAAAACCGACTAGCATTGAATTTTTATCAATAAACGATCAATTTGGCCCCTAAACTATCATGAAAACATATGCTAGTTTAGTGATTAAACAGACGAGAGAATGATAGTTTAGAGACCAAATTAATTGTTAACTCTTAAATTTATATTTGCGATTGAGTTAGAGCATATAGGTCATATGCATTAATCTCGGTAAATATTAAAATTGCCCCAAGACAAAGCAAAAGGCTTAACGAAAAGATATGCTAGCTATTAATTTGAACTAAATACACCCTCTCGTGTCGAATATAAGCAACAAAATAGTCATGCTTAGGGGTCTAGAATATATATAAACACATATTAACTAATTTTATCTTAGTTAATGGTATTATTAATACAATTCCATTTAATTAATTCAAATTTGGAGGATACGATAACTTTTTTATCACGTTGAAAAAATTAAATGACATTTTTTTTTGAGAGAAAACGACATTTTTCTAAAGAGTGTGAGATAGTTTTTGTTGTTGTTTATAAACGAGACCGGAGGGAGCAAGTGTTGATGACAGGGTTGTTCTATTCACTTCCAACATTGTTTTTTAATGTGTGCTATGTATAAAGCTCAAATGAAATTGAACTTTTATGGGGACAGAAATTATTTTTTCTAGCTATATCAAGGGACCAATGTGAACAGATACATATATGTCATATTTGGTTCTGCGGCGAAATGAATTGATTTTGAGTGTGAATCGATTCTATAAAATTGATTCTAACTAAAAGTGAGTTGAATTATAATTTGTGTGTTAAAACCAATTATAGGATCAAAAGGAACAAATCCTAGCTTCAAGTAGAATCAATTCTAAGTAGAATAAAGTTTTCTTTTAGGTATTATCAGTTGAATGAAAATTATAGGAATGAACAAGATGATCCTTGCACACAAGGCTACCCAAAAGTAGCATTCTCCTTTCACTATAGCATTCTAGTTAACACTCTAGTTAGAATTATTTCTATGTTTATCATGTTTATTTCTATCATTTTGCACTCCTCTATCCATGGTTCTGTTTAAATTGTCTGTCCAAAATGAGTCTGAATCTTTCGCCATGCTAGCTGGTTTCGTCTAATGGTTTTGTGTCTTCTACTTTGTGTCTGTTTGGAAAAATCTAAAAAACCATGTTTCCAACGCACGTTTGACTAACTCTACTATTTGTTGCTTCTACAAATTCATGTCTGTATTGCATAGGGATGCGAGAAGTGATTAAACAGAAGTGCGGACAGCAGACAATATATTGACACTGACACGGTTAAAATTAAGCGACATTTTTCTGAAGAGTGTGAGATAGTTTTTATTGTTGTTTATAAACGAGACCGGAGGGAGCAAGTGGCGATGTATGTCTCCAGACCAGAGTCTAGACAAGATACTTTCTTTGATAAAATGACACAATTTAGAATGTGTTTGGTTCTTTAATTGAACACTATTTTTGATTGAATGTGTAGTCTAGCTTAATTATCACAAATCTGTCATCTATGTTAATGTTACCTCCCTAACTCTGATATATTTCAACTAGCTGAAACCTAAAAAATATGTAGATCTCTTTAATATGTTGCAAACTTAATCATTGGACCTGTAAGAGTATCAGCAACTTTTGCATTCAGTAGACTTGTTTCGTCGAAAATGTCTATGACATACTATGAAGCACGGACATTTCTCAGGTTAAGTGTGTCCTGGTGTTGGACATACATCAGTGTCTGACACCGACACGACACCCTCACATATAATTGCATTGAATCATGTTATTTTCTCAAATTATTATTGGTGTCGGCGTGTCAGTGTTTGTATCATGTCTGGTGTCTGTATCTGTGCTTCATAGATGACATACTGTCTCTGATAAGTCACTGCACCATACTTGGATTTTGCAACCTCTATTCCCAAGAACTATTGCAATTTGCTAAGGTCATTTGTTTGAAAGTATGAGAAATGTTCTTGTACTGCCTGAGTGATATCAATGGACCAATGTAAACAGTTACATATCTGGTAAAGCAGTTATAAATTAAAACAATTAAGCGTGTGTTTGGTTTCCCTTTAGTAACATACAAAAGCATGTTTGCATGCTTTCCGATGTGTTTTTGCCGTGATTTTCAAAAGCTCCAGATACTAGCTTCTACGCTAACGTGGTTTTTTGCTGTGATTTCCATCAAACTTCATTTTGCAAACGCTATACCAAACAGACACCAACTGTAATACTATTAGGCAAGTAGATGTAGCCTGTAGGAAAGAATGACAGAATCTGTTAGGAACCTTTCTTTTGGTACAAGAAAGAATTCCCTAAACTGGGTGGAATTGAATAAACAGAAAAATAATTCTAACTAGAATGAAGTTTTCTTTTTGTTATTATCAATTGAATGAAAATGATATGAGTCTGAATCTTTTACCATCCTAGCTGGTAGTTGGTCTACGCTGCTTAGTTTTTTTTACCATACTTGTTTCGTCTAATGGTTTCGTGTCTTCTACATCGTGTCTGTTCGGAAATCTAAGAAACCAAATTTCCACCGCACGTTTGGTTAACACAACTATTTGTTGCTTCTACAAATTCACGTCTGTATTGCTTTGGGACACGAGAAAAGCATTCCAATCATGCATCCGAACATACTAAATCTTTCATTGCAATTAATCTGCTTATTATACCTATAAAAAAATTGTTTGTTACAAAACTGAAATTTGCAACAAAATATATAACACTATCAATTCTAGTAATGTTACAGTAATTGTCATAAAGGAAAATGAAAATGAAGTAAAGTAGGACAATAGTGACAAGTGAACATCATACTAAAAGCAATTATTATTAGACTAGGTTTGGATACGCATTTTCCGGTGCATTACTGCCGCATCCCAATGCACCTTCACCGCTAAAAGCATGAAGCTACTATATACAGCTTCTACATTGCTGTGACTTTAAACGTGAGTTTGGATAAAAGAGACTCCAATCCAAACATACACTTGGTAACTTCCTACAGTTTGTTGATCTGGCAATCCCTTTTTTGTTGCTAATATCATTATCTATATTTTGAATTGATAGGGCCATCAAACTAAAGCAATATTGTGACATTTTATCATATGTTTTTACTTGAAATTTTATAACTTTTACTTTTCTGTTTTGGTCATTGGATCTGACAATTATATTTCCTGTCCATTGACCTATTAGACCTGATCCTGGCCCTCAACTATTGAGGCATTTAGCAACTGCCAGTTAGTGAACCTATCCTTTAGCTTATATAATTTTAGGGTTGAACAATTTTTCATGAACTATTGTCAGTTTTCCATATCTTTGATAGTTTAATGTATTGTTTTGTAATCTTTCTTTAAGCATCTTTTGTTTATTTGAGCCTCCAATTTTGTATTTTGTTTTACCGAATTTCTCTTTCGTTCGGTGTATCTTTTATATCACAATAGGTTGTCGGAATCACTTTGAGCCACGATTTTGCAAAAGCTACATAGGGGACTCATCGTGATTATGACAAACTCACCGTAATACCAAACCGTGTTGAAGTACGGAGCTCTTGAAGTCATAGCCAGGGTAATTATTCAAAGGTTCTTATAGTACAGTATGCCTGACTGATAGTAGTATCAGCAACTTTTGCATCCAGTAGACTCGTTTCGTCGAAAATGCATGTGGCATACTATGAAGCACAGACATTTCTCTGAATAAGCATGTTCTAGTGTGGGACATGGTCGGTTTCCGACACCGACACATATAATTACATTGAATTATGTGATTTTCTCAAATTATTATCAGGGTTGGTGTGTCAGTGTTTGTGTTATGTCTGGTGTCTGTGTATGTGTCTGTATCCGTGCTTCATAGATGACATACATGATGTCTGGTGTCTGATAAGTCATTGCACCATACTTGGATTTTGCAACCTCTATTCCCAAGAAGAACTATTACAATTTGCTAATGTATTTTGTCTGAAAGTGGTGAGAAATATTTTTGTACTACCTGATATATGTCATGATGGTTGGTACTTGCTAGTGCCACCAATGATGTTGGACCTTCTTATGGTTCTTTTACATATACTACAATGGAAGGGTTCATAACTATATGTATTTATTACTTGATATATCTCTTTACAATTTCAATTTCCATGACATCATTTGAATCATTGCTGAGACTTCACCTAACAGCTTCCAATTTTGAGTAGTGTTGGTCCTTGACATTCATGATATATTGTTGAATCACTGTAGACTAGTTTTTCACTCATTTTTAGTTTTATGACCAGTGAGTGTAAACAGTTACATATATTATAAAGGAATTAAAACTTAAAGCAATTAACTGGATATGTCCGGTGAGAATGGATAAGAGGCAACGGTGGCAGAATGTGCTCCGATACGGTGGCGATGAGTCTTCGCGGTGAGACGAAAGGTCCATGCAGGCACGTTAGCACTCCAACGCTCAAGTCAGTAATGGAACTAAGAAAGAGTGTGTAGAAAGTGTTGTGAAAAGTGAATCATGCCTTGAGGGTGAAGCTAAGTCACCCTTGTATAGGCGCGCGTGAAAATAACCACCTCCAGGTTTTACGGCGTGTGAATAGGGAGTGGTTAGAGGACACATGTAGAATGACCCTCGCATGAAAACGTGTTTGGATGCGATGCGGTGCACTGATGTTGGCGTACTCCTTCAAGCATTGAGCCTTAAGACTGTGTGTGTTTAGTTCACGTGTCACCGTGGGATTGACATAAACTATCTTACATAACAGAAAGCATTAATGTAAGTAGTAATAGGAAAGAATATTAGAACCTGAAATCTGTAACATTATGCGTAACAGTAACACTATCATTTCTAGTGATGTTACAATAATGGTCATAAAGGATAATGAAAATGAAGTAAAGCAAGACACTATAGTGAGTAGTGAAAAGTGAACATTCCAAAAGCAGTGTCTTGGTAATTTAGTAGTCCAGTTTGTTGATCTGGCTATCTCTATTTTGTTGCTAATATCATTATCTATATTTTGACTTGATAGGGCCATAAAACTAAAGCAATACTGTGACATTTTATCATATGTTTTTACTTGAAATTTTATAACTTTTACTTTTCTGTTTTGGTCATTGAATCTGACAATTATATTTCCTGTCCTTTGACTTATTTGACCTGACCCTGGCCCTCAACTATTGTGGCATTTATCAACTGCCAGTTAGTGGGCCTATCCTTCTGCTTTTAGGGTTCAACATTTTTGCATGAACATTTGTATTTTTCTTATCTTTGATTGTCTAATGTATTGTTTTTAATCTTTCTTTAAGCATCCTTTGTTTCGTATTTTTTTTTTAAATGATAGCAGTATTTAGTACATAACATCTTATCTATGTTGCACCGATACTTTTGATTGAAGGCGTATTCTGGTGTCTAACATGTTATGTGTTGTGTATGCCAACACCCACACTTATGATTACAATAAATTGTATCATTTTCTCCAAATTTTATCGTGTCGACGTGTAAGTGTCGGTGTCTAATGTTCATGTACGTGTCCATGCTTTATAGATTATAGATTATTATTCTTCTATAAGGCCGGCATCATCAACATATATAACCACTCAAGCAGTGTGGACAATGTGATCTAATGGACATGGATACATTGCTATCTCCACATTTATTTTTCTTGGCATGTTCCTAACCCCCTAGCCTTGTCTTTTTCATTAGATGTACTACAAATGATGTTATTTCCTTCTAGTTATAGTTATTTCCATATGCATAATCCAAAGTGATTCCTGTATCGATCCTGGTAAGGGTAGTTATTCTTTTAAACCATCATTATGGCTTTGACGTAAATATAAGGAAAAACAACTGATTTGCATTCAGGTTTTTTCGGGTAGTGAGTTAAACGACGAGACTTTGAAAGAATTTTAAGATAGAGGTTTAGAGTTCAAATCTTAAAGACTAATGCAATCACTAACTTACTATGATTTGTCTAAAAATAAATTAACTGAATTCAAACTTCTTACAATCGGATTTGGATTTCTTGCACTAAGAAATTTTTCATTTACAAGCAACGACTCAGCTTACACAACAATAAAATCAATATAAAACAACCTCAACCGTTAATTAGAGATCAGACGAAGTTACAATACATGATAAGTTATACAAAAGTTTGATTAGCTTATTGTACATGTTTTCCAACTCAAAGCCGGTTGTCAGTGGGCCCAAAGCAGGTAATCAATGGGACCAGGTGCCACAAATTGGTCTTTGTATCTTTGTTGGTGTAATGAATTTATGTGATGTAAGTGTATTTAGTAGAATAATAATCGTACCTTATATGAAAAGTATAATCTACACATACCTTTCTTGATTTTGTTCCTATCATTCACTTTTTATTTTTGATTTGCGAAACAATTTTTTCATTATTCTTAATCCAAACCGGCACTCGTATTAAAGAATGTTCCAATCATACCCAATCATTTGGTCATCTTTTGATTACAACATTATTTCATCAAATATAAAATGTGGTCGGAGACTTTAGGATAAAAATATTTTGCTAAGTCGTGCTCTCCCTAACATTAAATTTTTTGTTTTAAATTAAAGAATTTTTAAGCATCTTCTAAACTTTACAAATATTTGTTTCTTAGCTGACCCTTGCTATCAGGCATGCTAACTATTGAGCTGGCCTTCAAATAAAAATTGTAGGGTCTCCTTAATTAACGAATCTAATTTTTTTTCATGTTAGTTTGAACAATACAAAAAAGTTGTTTGTTTTTGTTCTAACGTGCCGACAAGTACTATGGGTTAAGAAAAGTATACTAGTCTTGGTGTTAGTTTTTTAATTCATATTACGGACTGTAACATGATCTTACATTCACGCATTTGAGACATCAATAATAGTATAATCTTGATTGTACTATCTTAAAAATGTAAATATTTTATTGTATAATTTAAAATACTGAGTTTGAAATAAATCGTCTTATCTTAATTAAACAAACACTGACATTCTGAATTTCAAAGAGTCGGAGCCTTTTTTAAGTTGTTTCTATTCCTTTCCGTATATGTTTACTTTATCTAAATTAAGATGTGATGAGAAAGGGTTGCAAAATATTTCATTGTATGATCCAAAATACTGAATTTGAATATAAATTGTCTGATCTTAATGAAACGATAACTGACATTCTGAAGCTCAAGAAGTCGAAGCTTTTTTTAAGTTGCTTCTATTCCTTTTCATATATGTTCACTTTATCTAAATTAAGATGTGATGAGAAAGGGTCACAAAATTTGGTGGAGGGGGGGACAAATAGGAGATGGTGGCTTTCATGTTCTGTTTTTCTAAGACTTGTAGGATTCAAGCATGATTGCCAACTTTCTGATTCTAAACTTCATTAGATTACATGTTAATTGAACTTTTATTCTTCTAATAGATTATAAAATCTTAAAATGTTTTATATGGGGTGCATAATTTAATCTTGTTGTCCGTGGTCCAAATGTCATGTGTCCGGTTTAACGCATGTTAAGCAAGTTCAATTTTTTCTAAATTTATGATAGGGGAGAGTTCATTCATCTCTACATTTTATTATGGGAATTTCCTTGAGTTTAATGTGTCGAATTTTTTAAACAGACTTTTGTGTAAAAATAGGATAAGACTGCGTACAATACACCAAATGGTGGGACTCTTTCCTGGACCCTACGTATGCGGGAGCTTCAGTGCACTGAGTTGCCTTAATATGTCGAATTTTTGTGTGTCAAAATAAAATTACTCCCCATTTTAAAATAATTGATAGTAACTATATTTTTTTACTATTATATAATGATAAATAATAAAAGATAAGATGTTGGATTTTTCATCAAAAAAAATTAAAATATCAACTTTTTATAATTTTTATTGATAGATAATTTAAAATATTAAATTTCAATTTTGTGTATTGATGTGTTAAACAATCAACTAGATCAATCATTTTAGAGATGTGTTATTTAAACAACCATTTGTATAATAAATTATATAGAAACTATAAATTTACAAAAAATAGTTGATATTGACACAAAAATCAAAACAAGAAAGAGATAAAATAAAAATATAATGGAAGTATAAAAAAAAAATATCACAAATATTATCACTAGATATACAATTATCTATTCTCATCATTTTAAGGGAGTATTTATTAATGTGGGTGTGTAAGGTTTTGACACCAATGCTCAAGGGAAAAAGTGAAATGTCAATATCAGCATATAATATCTACATGCAAGTAGATATAATAAATGTGGAGTGGATGCTGTGAAAAGAGTGAGACCAATGCCATAAAATAGGGTTAGGAGACCTTTAAGGCTCTATCTTATCTTCAAATAGTACCATGTTCTTCATTGTAAAATGAGAGCCAAGCACATGGCACCCACAATTAAGGGACCGCCACCAAGTTTGGTATATAGTATTTTGATTTGCTATTCTCTTTTGCCATTTATATTCTTTTTATGGTCCTTATAATTCACTCATAATTTTAGTTAATAGTTTTTTTTAGCAGAATCAAAATGTTAATTAATTGTTGATCCAATATTAAACAAAGAATTCATTTTCAACAATGCATTGCATAGTTGGCTAAACATGTTAGGATTTCTTAGCACAAGACAGAGTAACAGTTGTAGAAAAGAGTTTTACTATTTTAAAGGAAGAAGTTCACCTAAGAGAAGAAAAAAAGTAAGTATAGTTTCTAATTAAAAAATGATTGTTGGTATATTAACAATATGAATGTGTTTACTTATCCATGTGTAAGCTTCAAAGTCTCGGTAATTTTATATTAAACAATTTTTTGTCAGACTATATTTATCTCTTGACCAAACTTTAAATTATCAAAACCTTTTTTTTCTAGATTCGTATGGTTAACACAAAAAATCTTGATATTTTTTTTCTAACTCATTTTAATTAAGATTCAATAGGCGATTTAGGTCAATTATTAGACTAATTATCTTGATTAGACACTTTCGGTCTATTATGAGAGTAATTTGTAATTTATATTCATTTATCTTTTTTATACGGGGTTGGACTGCATTCCAAATAAGCCACGTGACACTACCTAATTGGTGAATGTCATGTGCAATTCGCACCCAAAAGACACTCAAGTGCACGTTTACACTTATTCTATGAAATGTAGTGTTCATTTAAAAGAGTCAAATTCAATTAATAAAAACCACCATAAAATTACATTATCAAAATTATATTTACTTGATCCAAAAAGCCATATTTATATTTAAAATTTATGTCATGTTATTGCATCCTCTATACATACATTTGAGAATGTAAAAAATGAAACAATCCACATGGCATATCAAGATCAAATACAAAGGAAGAATTACATGTGGCAAATGGCAATGTAAAGTTGACTAACAATCATAATCAAATCACCATTGATGGCAAACTTTTTTTTAATGCCACAATTTATGTTAAAATGAAAAGTTTAGCTCAATAGTTTTGATTGTCAGTCAATTTATATTAATGACAAAATTTCAAAATAA
>Ga0099826_10002112_pt1 | contig 12591 bp, 5 predicted proteins | sample Mtrugardesep15_FD_76830 | JGI IMG/M metagenome (GOLD analysis project Ga0099826, IMG submission 76830) | Root nodule microbial communities of legume samples collected from California, USA - M. trunc garden sep15 | ecosystem: Host-associated > Plants > Roots > Nodule | place: USA: California...
CAAAATAAAACCATAACCGGAGCTGCTCATCTAAATGGCCTCCCGTATCATATATAGCATTTACTTTCTTTAGGGGATATATATAACATTTACTTACTTACTTCTTTAAAAAAAAATATAACATTTATTTATACTAAAAATGGGTTAGTCCAAGTGTAAGCGATTTGTGCCATCAAAATACATGGTCAGAGATTCAATTCATGTCTTGAGACAAAAACTAGGTCGGAAAGGAAAGGACTCATCTTGGATGACACACAAATTCTTTGACGGAGATTAATCGCTTTTAAATAATGGTAAATTTTTTGCACCAATATCATGATAATCCCCACCAAAAAATATAACATTTACTTGTAAGTGACATTTGAAACTTGAAACGTACTTGTTTGAAATTATTATTTTTTTACAATATTTGTTGTAAATTATTTACCACTTTAATATATAAAGACAATATTTATTAAATTTTTCTGATAATAATAAATTAATTAAATGGTTCACTTTAAGGAAATTAAATGGTTCCCTTAACTATTCTACTATTACTACTTTTGCAAAAAAAATATTCTACTATTACTACTGTTTTTATTACCTATACTGTTACTATTTTAAACTGCCATAATTAATATTAACATTTTAGATTCATTATACACATTTTTTCAATAGGTTTAGTTTTTAGAATATTGTTTTTTTTTTTTTTAAGGAAGTTGTTTGAATTTAAACTCTGATCATGGGATATTATAATGCAATTTCTTTATCAATTTTTTTATGTCCGTAAAAATATACACAAGAATTAACTTTTTTTTTTACATGATTTCACACTATTTTTATTAGGGTCTTGTTAACCAGTGTCCTAAGGACAATAATTAAGGAATCCATTAGTAGAAACTTTATCTTGAAAATATAAGTTTTTACTTTTGTCTTAGCAATAATTACACCACTTTTTGATGCAAACTTACTAATTTTAACACCTTAGCCAATGCCCTAAAGACACTCATTAACCTTCTCCTTTTTATTATCGTAAAAACCATATTTTATTTATTTTTTGAAAAAATGTACATACCTTCAAATGACAATTTTTTTTTTTTTAGCTTCAAATGACAATTATGTTAATCCGTTTTTGCTCAAAAAATAAAAAATTATGTTAATCCGTTTGTCACAAAAAAATAAAAGTTATGTTAATCCGGCATCACCTTCAGCTTTTCATTGTTTGCGAGGTGTAAAAAATGATTCACTCCATCAGTTCTAAATTTTATGTCATTTTAAAAAAAAATGTTATTTTACAAATTTTAAAAATTATTAATGTTTATTTTCTATTATGTTATTTACTATTTATTACTTTATTTTTTTCAATATTTTTAATTTATGTTTTTTCAAACATTAACAAAGAACATTTTTTGTAAAATAATTCACGACCACTCTTTCTGTATAACATCAACTACATTCTTTATTTATGTAAAATTGTTAGAACGATGTTAGAAGGAGTAGAGTTTTATGTTATTTTAATCTGGTAGATACTGTTGATATAGTTTAGGCCTAAGCCTAATTGTTTGCGCTGAGGACTTGCACTCCAGGGTTTATAGAGACGTGGAGAACTAACTTTGAGAGACGAAATATTAGGGGTAAAAATTAAGTTTGATTTACTCAAATTGATGATTTGCAATTATTATTTCATTTTCATTAATTACACCCAAATATCTTATTGCCAAAAATGAACTTAAAGTCGGTATCATATTTCTATAAAATGCCATCATTGCCATTCTCTCTTTTCATTTGTAAATTCATCACTTTCACTTTCATTTGCTATCTCTTGAAATCAAAATCACAATGTTTTTCAGCAAGAAGCAGGAAGGGATCACATCACACATGGTTGGTGCCTTTCTCTTATTTCCTTTGAATATACATGCATTTACTTCATTTTATACCACACAAACTCTTGTTTCTAATCTATACTTTAGATAACTTTTCATTGTTTTTGTCAAAAAATAACTTTTCATTGTATTTTTTCTTTCGTGGTAGACTTGTGCTTTGAAAGTCGACACAAATACTAAAAAATGGTCCGAGACTACTACCAAAATATTGGAGAAAATCAAAGGTATGTGTTTTGTGTCTCATCCTCCAAGTTTTAATTTTAAATCTCTTTTTTTCATTTTTGTTAAATTAAATAAATGATGAAATATCTAAATATACTATATCTTGATGTTGATTTTAGGTGTAAACTACAATTTTGATACAAATGAAGGAATGATATACATCTCAGGGAAGGCAGATCCACAAAAAATATTGAATAGGATTGCAAAACATCAAAAGAAAGTTGAACTTTGTTGGGTTCGGACTGGAGAACAATATTCCTATGGGAACAATATGTCTGCTTACCCTACATCATATCCCAGTGGATACTATCCCCCTCCTCAAGGGTCCTACTATCAAAATTATGATCCCTATTTTGTCCCTCAGACTCATGGTTATCCTCCATTTAACAATTATTATATGTAAAACAGATGGATCTAGTTCTAGCACCACTCCAACAGTATAGTATTAGTATCACTGTTGGTGTTTTTGTGTTTTTTTTATTAAGTCCTTTGTTTTATTAAGTCCTTTGTATTGGTATTAGGTGATAAAAAAATTAATCATGACCTAATGCTTCGTCCTAGTATATGATCATATGAGATCCCTTTTTTTGTAAGGTTACTGCTATGATTGTGGACCGATTTTTATGGTTCATTATTATGAAATTTAATGTGATCATCGTTATTTTGTTTTGAACGTTGCAGCAGATTTATTTATTTATTTATTTTTGAAATATCAGATTGATTTATTTATTACCTTTGATCATGCGAATCAATATTTTCTTGACCGTCCCTAAAAAAAAATTCCTGACCGTTGTTTACTACAAACTTTTTTTCTTGGTGAAAGTTTACTATAAACTTTATAGTTTATACTAATACTCGAAACTAATATTAGTTTATACTATAAACTCATAATAATATCCCCTAAAAATGAATATTTTTTTAATCAAAAAATAAATGATTTTTTGAGCAATCATCAATTGGAAAGGTGAATCAAAAGAACAAATCATTTTTTTGGTACAAAAATAAGTTTTTTTTTTCTTCTACCAACTAAGGTGAATAACTAAGGAGTCTGAGTTTGAACCCCGATCCGTTCACTTCAATATATTATACAATCCTTAACTAATTCACGGAGACAAAAAAAAATCGTTTTTTTATTGAGAGAAAGAGAAAGTGGTAGTTTTTCTTCATTAGATCTTTAGAAGAAGAAGAAATCATATTTTGATATATGGTTTGATTATCTTAAAAAGATACATCATACATGGTTTGATTTCAAGTTGATTATCCGTGGATAATATAAGAAAAATAATTGCTATATATATATTAGATGAGCAAATTCATCACTCACACAATCCCATTTTCAGATATTAACAAAGCTTTTGATTATATGCTGAAAGGAGAGTCCATCAGATGCATCATCCGAATGGAGGACTAAAACTCTAAAACAATGATATAATAATCCCTACTAGCTAGGGGACTCATTTCTCTCTTTGGTTGTTGAAAAAATAAATTTGATAAATAATTCCTTTTGGATTATGGAGTTTAAGAGAATTTGTGAAGTTTGCATGTAAAGAATTGTGCTTGTTTGGGTTCTCCGATACAAGATAAGCTAGATTGTGATTTTGTTGATTTTTTATTGTTTGGTATTTTAAGTGATTTTACTCTATGAAGGAAAAAGGGTAAACAGACAGTCCAAATAAAACACTAAGAAGAAACCATACTACCCTCAAAGATGATATACTATCAGAAATTTAACTAAAGGGTGAAATCTAGAGCCAAACTGTTAGGAGTTTACAAAATCATGCAGATGCTAACAAAGTGATTTTCTTCAATATTATTTTGTCGTTTTTTTTTTCACCAATTCTCTATTCATAGATGCTAAACATAACATAAATTGGTCTATTTGACTTACTGCTAACAAACCACACATGATTCATAAGCACATATTCCTCCATAGCAATTGGCTTCAGCAGGAATCAAATTTTGATTCCTTAACCATGTATATCAATTCACATTGGCCTCAACTACCATACACACTTCATGCACATTGTTGAACAATTAGTCGTCATATTTTTATATTATTAACTTATACTATCATTTTTGCTATCATGTATGTGGGGTCCACTTCTCGAAGCTTCTTAACATTTCTCTCGTATGCAATCTCATTGTGTTTCTCATGCGTAGCGATTGTGCCACATATGCGTGCAAGCACTAGATCAACCCTCTCGATAGCCACTCATAGTTTAAAGAAGAATAAACCAGTTTCTGTGAGCATAACTCAGTTGTTATGGACAATATAGTATGTAAAAATCAGGTTCGAACATCAGTTTTTCCACCTATTCACTTTAAGAAGCGAATTTCTAACAATTAGATTACTTAACCAGAAATATAAGAAGAGTATCAATTTAATCTATAAAATATCACAATCTCTTCAATTTATTCTTTAAACTATATGAAAATAAAAACATCCTTTAAATATATGAAACTCTCAATTTAACCTTTAAAATATATGAAAATTAAAAAATGTTAGTCCCTAATGTTTTAATTGTAGATATTAAGTCGACATGTTTATATATTTTAAGACTACTTATTATATTTATATAGTTTAAGGGCTAAAATGGGAAGTGAACAATCTTTTAAGGACTAAATTGACCCGTGAGCTTAGCTAGTTAACAGGGATAATGCATAATATATACAAAATCTGATGTTCGAATCTTAGACACCACAAAAAATAAACTTACATTCTTAATGAATTATTTTATTTCTCCCGATTTTCCTTGCCTTTTTTAAATGAAGAAGATATTAAAGTAAAAAAATCGATGGATGAAGAAGTTAATGTTCTATACTTATTTATCCAATAAATAATAACAATCATAGGTTTGAAATATACTATATGCATTTTTTTGAAATATACTATATACATTATAAACATATGGAAAATACAAATTATTTTAACCTTAAGCTTATTAACCAATTTTTTCTAAAGAACCAAAAAATATTATAATACAATACTTTAAAATAAAGAAATTATAGTCTCCGTGAGCATAGCTCAATTGTCAGGGACATTGCATAATTTATGCAGGGGCAAGAATTAGAACCCTTGACACCTTACTTCTCCACGTTTAAAATGTGTGAGCTCCAACCACTAGACTACTTGACCAAAAAATAAATAAATAAAGAAATTATATTAAAAATAGAAAATTATCCCCCACACACTATTTTTTTACAACCCTATCCATGTGAAAAAACATGCCCGATGGGTCATGCCAATGTACCAAGCTCATTCTAACAGCTCTAAAACAAACCACTTAGAAAAGAAACTTGAGAAAAACGACGCACTCACACTTATAGGTAAGAAAAGATATACATGTATAAAAGTAAAATAAAATCAAATGAGAAAATTAATAAAAGTAAAATAAAATCAAACGGGAAAACAAAAAAATATGTAAAAAAAATCACCTTAATCATATCATCAATAATATAATTAGAAAACATATAAATTATACATCATATTAATTTTCTTTTATGATAATTATATATCATATTTCTAAAATATTGATTATCTTAAAACAAAGTAAAAAATAAATTTTTACAATAAAACAATCAAAATTTAGATACGGATCAAAGAGTATAAAACAGCTTATGTCGGTAGCTTGATGGCAAAGTCAAAGCCCAAAGGCGCCGGTTGGAAATAAAACAACAGCAACAGCGGTATCCCACAAAACCAAACCAAAGTGGTAGTATTTTAATGTTACTTGTTAAAAATATCAAAGTACTATACTATGTTTGGAAATAGAAAATCATTCGTTTATTTTCTATTCCCACTAGTGCTAGTACTATGCACCTATAAATAAAGGTCACTGACACGTAGTTAGTTCCACACACAACACAACACGAGTAACATTGCAAAGCAACAAACAACTTACTCATTCATTTGATTCCATTCTAAATTTTCTGTTCATTCATCATTTTCTGTTAACCATGTCCAACACTGCTGGTCAGATCATCAAGTGTAGAGGTACCATCTATTTTTCTCATATTTTCTTTTGATCTTGTTTTCTAGCTTTTGCTTTTTGAGGATCCTTCCATTTTTTTTTTTGACAAGAGGATCCTTCCATTTAGATTGTTATTTTTTTTATATTAATCATTTCATTTTATTTTATTTGCCAACTATAAAATTAATTTTAACTGCTACATGCATACATACATGAATCACTAACACACTTTAGATTAGGCGTATCGTAGAGACCTGACACATATGATTTCATTCAATTATGTGATTTTCTAAAATTATTGTCAATCTCAGTGTGTCCTTGTTGTGTCCGGTGTGTATGTATTCATGTTTCGTATTATACTACTTACTAACTGAATCCCTTGATTGTGTTTTGGAACCAGCTGCGGTTGCATGGGAGGCGGGGAAGCCACTGGTGATGGAAGAAGTGGAGGTGGCGCCACCACAAGCCGGTGAAGTCCGTCTCAAGATACTCTTCACCTCCCTTTGCCACACTGATGTTTACTTCTGGGAAGCTAAGGTATTTTTTGATTACATAACACGGCGGGTGCTTAGTTTTCTTACACAAAAGTTAATTTGTGTAAAATTCGTCTTAGGTTTAATTTTAGTTACAAAGTATTGGCATACTAGTTTTTAGTTCTGTTTTTTTCTTCTTCAAGGTTTTGTAGTTCTGTTTTGCATTTCAGTGATTTAATATATTTTTCTTATTTTCCTTTGTTTCAGGGTCAGACTCCATTGTTTCCACGTATATTTGGTCATGAAGCTGGAGGGTATGATTCTCTTCTGAACATTGAAAGTTTAATCACATATTATAAATCTTTCTCTTATATATTATTGATTAAATCTGTTTAATTATCTAATGTGTTATGCAATGTGAATGACTGTTATTGATAATTGTTGTGGGCTTGATGTTGATCAGGATCGTGGAGAGCGTAGGCGAGGGTGTGACACAACTAAAACCAGGGGATCATGCCCTGCCTGTATTCACAGGGGAGTGTGGGGACTGTCCACATTGTAAGTCAGAGGAGAGCAACATGTGTGATCTTCTTAGGATCAATACTGACAGGGGTGTTATGATCAATGACAATCAGTCAAGATTCTCTATTAAGGGACAGCCCATTCACCATTTCGTCGGTACATCTACATTCAGCGAGTACACTGTGGTTCATGCCGGATGTGTTGCAAAGATCAACCCAGATGCACCTCTTGACAAAGTTTGTATTCTCAGCTGTGGAATATGCACAGGTATAGGAGATTCTGATGTTTAGATATTAATATATGTTTCGAGGCCGAGTCTATGTTTTCCTAATTCAATTTGCTTCCATGCTTCTATAGGTCTTGGTGCTACTATCAATGTTGCTAAACCAAAACCCGGTTCTTCAGTTGCTATCTTTGGACTTGGAGCTGTTGGCCTTGCCGTATGTTACTGTCATATCTTGTGTGTGTGTGTGTGTTTTTGTTATTATTGGAAATGGAAAGATAACTCGTGCTCTTCTCTTTAAACCACAATTTAGGCTGCTGAAGGAGCCAGGATGTCTGGTGCATCAAGAATCATTGGGGTTGATTTAGTTTCCAGCCGATTTGAATTAGGTACAATGCTTTTCTTATTCCATAAAATGCTTTAAGATTGAAGTTAACACAAATTCAACGACTATTTCTTTTATTGATGGCATTTCTTATTTTTTTTCTTGTTGGCAGCTAAGAAGTTTGGGGTAAATGAGTTCGTAAACCCGAAAGATCATGACAAACCTGTTCAACAAGTTAGTTCATCCACAATTTCTATTGTGAATTTTAAGTATGATTCTATGGATTAAAATTATGTTTGATTTGTATACGAGGAGAGTGAGACGTGAACATTGGTTTGCAGGTAATTGCTGAAATGACTAACGGAGGTGTGGATCGTGCTGTTGAATGTACCGGGAGCATCCAGGCCATGATCTCCGCATTCGAATGTGTCCACGATGTATGCAAAACAAAATTCACTTTCTCTTGCTTGTTGCTAAAGAGAAATTATAAACCTTATTTAAGCTAAAGCTGAACCTTGACTTGTTGTTTTTCTAAGGGTTGGGGTGTTGCTGTACTTGTCGGAGTGCCAAACAAAGATGATGCATTTCAAACACATCCTATGAATTTGTTGAATGAAAGGACTCTTAAGGGTACCTTTTATGGAAACTACAAACCCCGCACCGATCTTCCTAATGTTGTAGAGAAGTACATGAAAGGGGTAAGCTTATATACATCGAATCATGCACTGTTAAGGAGGATTAATTAATATTGCCGAATGATATGTTATTTGTGTTGCTAATATGATATTATTGTGATATTACAGGAACTGGAACTGGAGAAATTCATTACTCACACAATTCCATTTTCAGAGATTAACAAAGCTTTTGATTACATGCTGAAAGGGGAGTCCATCAGATGTATCATACGAATGGAGGAGTAAAACTCTAAAACAATGATGTAATATTCCATACTAGTGTGGACTGATTTATCTTTCTAGTTGTTTATATAAATAAATTTCATAAATAATCCCTTTTGGATTATTGAGTTTCTGAGAATTTGTGAAGTTTGCATGTAAAGAATTATGCTATTGGGATTTTCTAATAAAAGATAAGCAAGATTTTGATTTTGTTGTGGTATTTCAAGTGATTTCCATTTTTTTTAAGGAAAATGGCTATACAGTCCAAACATGATGTACTTTCAGAAAAATGAACTGATATAAAGGTTGAAATATAGAGCCAAACTGTAAGAAATTTAGAAAATTATGAAGAAGCAGCAAAAGAAAAAAGATGGCTCATGCCTATGCTAGGCTAAAAAACTAGTTTTCTTAAATATTATTTTTTGTTGTTTCCTTCACCAATTCTGTTTAGCACATAAATTAATTTTCTTCAATTTTTGTAAAAAAGATGGCACATAAATTAGTTTATTTAGCACACTCTAAAAAACTACAAATGATTCATGATGAATTCTGTCTAGCTAGATCTTTCCTATGGCTAACAACATGCGACCACACTCAATAGGGCTCAGGGGACTTGGTCGTAGTATTTGTATATACTATTAGTATTTTGAGCATAACATCCCTCCATTGCAATAGGCTTCAACAGGAATCAAACTCAATTTTGAATCCTTAACCATGTGTATCAATTTTACAGCATCATTATACACACTGAATGCATATTGTTGAACAATCAGTCGAATAATTTACTCTAAAGAGTACAAGATAACCAAACACTAGGGTAGGGAGAGATTATAAAATACATAGTGATTAGTTTTTTCCTAGTACTTCTTTATGGAAGATCCAACTAAACTTGGACTTCATCTTCCACACTCGCTCATAAGCACAGTTTTGTGGGCTCATAAATTTTGGTGCAAGTTCGCACACGAGCTCCTGTGCACGTTTTCCCCCCGCTCGTCAAACCCTCTTAATCTCCACCGTCCAATCAAGAACTCCAAGCTATCAATGTAGTCATTAACCGTGTACATTCACAAGAGTTAATAAGGTTTTGCGCATTTACAAGACGACACATGGTTTATAACAACTAATTTCATCTTTTACGACACAATGGTGATACCTTTCACACAAAATATTTCACATAATCTCATAGCTTATAGCCAATCGATAATGCAACGAGTGGGGGGTGGGAGTGGGGGGGTTATTTGTTTACACCTAAGAATAAATTACGCGAAAGCCGAGATTGACAAACACACGATTTAAGGTCATGCAAGTTTACATTAGTTGCGAGCGAGGCGAGTGAAAATAAACCGAATGCAGGGTAGTCAAATCTTTCTCAAGTCTACTAAGGTATACGAATGTCATGAAGATATCCGACATAGTCAAAGCTTAATAGAAGTGGACAATTGAGCAATTAACTCGTGCTCCATAGTTATAGTGTCTCTAATCGAAGAAACCTATGAGCATAGAGCCACATTATGAGGAATGTTGTGCAAGTGTAGATAACTAGTTTTTCCACCCGTGCAACGCACGGGCTAGAAAAGATTTATTGTGGCTTAAATCAAATACTTTTAGCCTCTCATGTTTTTTGATGAATTTGAAACTGTAGACTTAATTAAATAGAAACTTAATTGAAACACATGTAACTCGATGTTTTTATAGGAATATGAAACTTTGGACATTTAATAAAAAATTAAATCAAATATTTTATAGCCTCCTGTGATGCATAAATTGATAAGTAAAAAGTGAATCACATAAATTGATAAGTAAAAAGTGACAAAATATTTAGTTAGTTAACCGTATACAATAACATAAGATATGACGATAGACTTATGTTAGTAGAGGAATTAGAAAGTTGTAGAAGTAAAGAATTAATTAACTAATAGAGACCATCTATTATTCATATATTATTTATCATTGATGAAAGAAAGCCATATAATTTCCCAAACTTCCAGTTTCCTCCCTCAGTCATCTAAAACCAAATTGCATGATTTTAACGGAGTACTCAGCCTATACTGTATATAATGATGGATAAAAACAAATAGGATTTCTCATGCTACTAAAGAATCGTGGCTAATTGAAAATAGTCAAGAGAGGAACCTTGATAATGCACCAAACTTAAAAACATTTTTTAAAATTTTGTAGTGATTTTTCTCATCCTTTTCAATTATTCCCTTTTATTTTCTTTTGTTTTAACTTTCGTTCATCTTATGGATTTGAAACATGTTTGTGTACAATAGGTCCATATAACATTCATAAATGGTCTAAAATAATTAAGTAAATAAAAATGATAATTCACCTAAAAGAAGAGGAACGAAAGTAATATCTTTCAAATTTTATAGTCCTTATTGATACATAGAAACATCTATTCCATAATGAGTATAGAGACATAGCATATGTAAATCTAAACTTAAATAACAACATATTCTCAAGCAATGGTGCACTTTGGACTTAGTCCTCCATAGATAAACTCCCTCCATGCACATAACTCCACATGTACATTGATTAATTAATATACAAAGCCTTCATAGAATATCTTATTCCTGGTAAACACTTCAAAACAAAAGTTCTTTTAACTCTCAGGAATATAACATACTTAAAGAAAAACAATAAGAGCGATGATTTACAATGTGCAATTCTTTTTAAGTCATGCTTTTAAAATAAAGATGTTACTTCATATGTAATGAGAGATGTTTTCTGCAAATCAGTATAAAAGAAGTCGGACATTTCAATTTTGAAAAATATACTATATGTATGAGAGAAGATTATAAAGTTGTTTCATTTAAGATATAAGTAACATGTCAACTAATATTTGTAAAATTGCTATTAAAAGAACCACCAAGAGTTTTAATCTGAAAAGAAATAAAATTCAAATCTAATGATATAGTGAATTTTGAAAAGCAAAGGGGGGGTAAATTTTTAGTTTCAAAATTCAAATCATCTTACTAATCCAAAAAATTACCAAACTACACCATCATTAAATAACTACTCATGATGATCATATATTTACACATTCAATAGAAAATATAAAAATTAAATTTGCAAAATTTGTTTTTTTTTTCTGGAAAGAGACCATAGCCTCCTACTTTGTATAGGGCCTTTGCAATTATGGGCCAGATTATCTAATTTATGTGTGTTTTAATCCAAATAAGTTTCATCTTTGTAAACCACTAAGATACTATTAAGAAAAATCACATACAAATTGGCCTAGATAAAGTTTAATAAGTGAATACCTAAGTAAAGTTCCGGTGTACACCTAACATATCATTTGCATATCCACAAATTATCAAAGTAAAAAATGTCAATAACTTAGTCAAGCAAAAAATGTATCTATATAATTCTGAAACAAAGTAACCAAGAAATACAGCTTGATAGGTTAGTTATCTCCAAATTAGATAAACGTAGTTTCTTTGATTCAAATTCATGCAATTCTCTAATGTACGGTCTTTAATTGAAAGAAGAAGAAAAAATCTATCAAAGTCAAAAAAGTCATAAAACATGTAAAGAGTAAAAATACACATGATAAGTACCATAACTCACCATCTTTAGTGACACCAAAAACTTCGGCAAATAGATTAACTACTTCAAATATAGTTGAATAAAACTCAATTAGGTATAAACTCTATCATATAACCCCAACTTTGACAATCACAAAAAGAGTGAGTGATAAAAGATTAAAAATATAATCATAAGAATAAAAGTGGAAAACATAAAAGAGAAAAAATCTTTAAAACTACTTGAAAAACAATTACTCTTGTTTCAAACCAAGCATCAAAAATAGCTTCAAGAAATAAAAAATAAAACAATTAGAACCAATGAGTTGCAAAAATAATTGAAGGAAGTCGAACAACATAACTAAAACAAAAAAAAGTTTCAATCACCTATTCCATGGTCAATTAAATTTAAAACTCTAATCATAAAAGTTAAAACAATTCAGTGTAAAACAAAATCATAAGGAGAAACAGATAGAGAACATTTACTCCCCACCAACCATATATAAGTTGAACTAAAAAAATGGATTCATTTTCTCTTCTTAAACTATCAAAGAAAAAAAAAAAAAAAAA
>Ga0099826_10002113_pt1 | contig 12590 bp, 6 predicted proteins | sample Mtrugardesep15_FD_76830 | JGI IMG/M metagenome (GOLD analysis project Ga0099826, IMG submission 76830) | Root nodule microbial communities of legume samples collected from California, USA - M. trunc garden sep15 | ecosystem: Host-associated > Plants > Roots > Nodule | place: USA: California...
AGTACCAGCTTCACGTTGTTCAAGAGTCTCCCCAATGCAAGCAATGACTTTCCTCCCTAGTGAGAGTGCATATGCAACTTTGTCTCCCACAAACTGTAACGGATGATAAAGTAGTAAGTTAGTAAAATTTAAACTTTTGCCATATACAGTAGAAACTCTTTAAATTAACACTCGGTAAATTAATAAACTCTCTAAAATAATAAATTTGTCCGGTCCCGACTTGGGCCAATGTAAAAAATTGAAAAACTTATAAAATAATAAGATAATAATTTTTCGGGAGATCCCTTTATAATTTTCGGTCCCAAGAAAATCATAAATTAATAATTCATAGAAACTGAAAAAAAATATATTACACTATATTGAAATATGATTAAATAGTTGTCTGTACTTCAAAAGTCATTATTGATTTCCAATGCATATGAACACAGTAGTTACTAATTTACGTTGAGTCCCAATGTTCGCTGCAACGTAATTCTAAGAGGCATAGACTAATTTGCCTTTTTGTTTGGTATGTACAGTATAATTACTTAAAAACTCTCTAAATTAATAAATTTCTCCGGTTCTGACATTATTAATTTATAGAGTTTTAACTGTACAACCAACTTTGCAAAGTAGAAATCACACATAGTTAGCACAAAGGGGAATTTAAAAAATAAAACCCGGAGACAACACAAGTCTGTACCTCGTTTGTTTCATTTAGAAGCTGCCTTCGCTCAGAGTGGCCAAGAATAACCCAAGGAATATCCAAATTAACAAGCATTTCAGCACTGTTAACAGAAAAGACACAACAAACACAAATTAAAAGATAGGTAGAAACTTCAAGATCATGTGCTACACTATTAATAAACCACTGATACAAAAAGAGAAAGAAAACCAGACAATTCTGATACACGGTTCAATCGAACATGAAAATCACCAAAACCCTTACGGTGGTGACCATAAAAACTAAATGCAAAGCACCAAAATAAATCGAAGATCAGTACGGATAACATACCTAATCTCCCCAGTGTAAGCACCACCTTTGCGAACCCAAGCATTTTGAGCAGCAACATGGAAGTCAGAGCGAAGTAGACTTTTCACAAAGGGAAGGAACACATAAGGGGGGCTCACAACAACCTCTGTAGAACCAGAAAAACATTTGTCAGCACATGCAAATATCGGCAACATCATCAAGACGTCAATAAAAATAAATTTTGTTGGACGACACGAAGTGATATGAGAAATAAATACAGAGATACAAAAAAAATGGATATTGCAATATCAGTAAGGCAACTGCAGTGAATTCAGTGGTTGCCAGAAACTTGACATTTAGTTAAAAAGTTAAGGGCCAAATAGATAAGCAAATTTCGTTACTAAAAAAATGCATATGCAAAATACAAATCACATACATAGTGCAAGCATAGAAAGCACCATGTATGCCTGTATAATGAATTTAAGTCTAGTTTTAATAATGCAAAGGGCTTTACTGCTACGTAAATATGCGGTTCCCTTTTGGAACAAATTTCTTTTTCAAAACTTTCAAGCACGCAACAGTTTTCTGATTAGAAACATAATCCAAATCAATACTGAAATTTACTTAGAACAATAGATCATTGACAAGAGTGAACTAAGTATCAAATGTTTAACACCAAAAAAAGAAGATAAAAACTCAACAAGATTCCACTAAGACTCACCAACAACATCCTCTCCAGGAACTTGAGCTTCGTTCAAAGTACCAACGATCTTCTTCACCTCTTCGGTGGTTCCATTCTGCAACAAAATCAACCCGAAAAACAGTAACCAAAATGAATCACTAGAAATATATAATCTATATCCAATCAACACAAAAACAAAAAAAAAAAAGTTCCACAAGGCAATTATGAATGCTAACATCATATATTATACAAAAAGTTTAATTAAATGCATTCTTTGTGCATATCCCTAAATGGAATAAGGATCTCTATAGCACCAAAACTTCTGATCGAAGAAGTGTCAAATGTGTGACACGCGACACGAACACATATGATTACATTTAATTCTATGATTTTCTCAAATTATTACCGGTGTCAACGTGTCAGTGCTTCGTAGACAAGGATCTTATCATAAAGGGTGTCACTAAAGTTAAAAACTAACTAGATCGGAAAAAGGGTATCATAAATCAATTGATCCAATATGAATTGCACAGTAAAATTAAAAACAAACTACTCCGATCTGATTTCTACTATAGTTTCAGAAATAAGATTTATAGGTTAGAATCAAAATCGAGGATGAAAACTGAAGAAGTGGATATTACATTGAAATTAAGATCGAAACAAATTAACGAATAAAAAAAACAAAACAGTGAAGAGAGTGAAAAGAAGATTGAAACATACGCATTTCCAGTTACCGCCGACGAAGAATTTTCTGCCCATGGTTTTGATTTCGATGATTTCAACGAGAAAACTGAAAAACCCTTTTCTTGTTTATGTTAGTGACTGTCCTAATGGCTCTTATTCACCCTTTATAAACCAAAGAAGAATATGCTTTAAGCATTTTCTTTTTTCTTGAGCAAAAAGATAAAGTTATTATTGGACCATAGGTAAATATATCCAATAAATTTTTTATATTTTTAAGGTAAAAGAATTTTTATTTGCCAAAAAAAAAAGGTTAAAGAATTTTTATATTATTGAGTAATAAGGTATTTAAGAAAATATTTTTTAAGGGAATTTTTATATAACTATGAATCAAAAACGATATTTATATTATACATCAATCTATCACACAAGACTTTGTAACAAGTTAATGAATAAAGAGTTGATGGTCTTCGAACTCCAACATAGAAGAAAAAAATAATCTAATGTCTAATTACTAACATTAATTTTTTTTTTTTGGCATTGGTTATTAGAAAAAAAATACTTTGTAAAAAGCTAGTTTCATCTATGTAGTGATTTTGACATGTTGAGTATTTTTAAATAGAATTAATTTTTTATGTTAACTCTCTAATTCTCAAGGAAAGGGGCCTACTAATCTGAAATTCTGCCGTGAGGTAGGTTTAGTCGGGTGAATAATTGTTTCATCCAAAAATCAAACTCGAGGTCTCACAAATAATTCATCTTTTAGTAGAGCTCATTAACCGTTCAATCACTTTGTTAAATAGAATTAATTATGGATCAGGGAAAAATAAAATTAGATTTAATTTGTAGTCGACATTTGAAGTTTTTTTTTATAATAAAGATATTTGGATCACTTTTATGGTCCGTTTGTTATGAATTAAAATAAAAGTGATTTTTTCATAAAATAATTTAGAGATTATTTTATAGAGATTTTATGAAAAATCAGAATCTATTTTGTGTTTATTTACTGTACTAAAAATCACTTTTTTTAATTTAGTTTGTTTGGATACAACTATATAAAAACAATTTTTTGTTACAAAATTAGTTTAATCTTTTGATCCATATTTTCTCTCTCCTCTATTTTTTTTTAAAAAAAAGCTGCTCTTAAAGCCCGTTTGTTGTAGTTTTTTTAAGAAAAAATTCACATTTTTTAAACAAATAAGTTTTGCATCCGTTTGTTACAGATTTTTTAAAAAAATCAGAATCTAAAAACAACTTCAAACGAGACCCTGTTAAGAGCAGCTTCTCAAAAAATAGATTTTTTTTAGAGGAGAGAGAAAATATGATTTAAAATATTGAACTAATTTTGTAACAAAAAATTCCTTTTATATAGTTGTATCCAAACAAACTAGATTATTTGTTTAAAAAAGGTGATTTTTGTTACGGTAAACAAACACAAAATCGATTCTGATTTTTCATAAATTATCTAAAATATAATCTTTTAATTATTTTATGTCAAAATCACTTTTATTTTAATCCGTAACAAACGGGTCTTTAACAACTTCTCGTTTGAAGCTGTTTTTAGACTTTTTTTAGATTCTGATTTTTTTTTTTAAAAGTTGTACCAAACGGATGCAATACTCTTAAAAATGATTTTTTTTTTAAAAATAATTTTTTTTTTAAAATAGTTATAACAAACGTACTCTTAATCAAAATTTATTTTAATGATTAATTTAGTTGAAATTATTTTCATCAAAATACATTAAACAAACAAATAAGTTAGGAAGCAAGGTAATCACAATTATTTTAGTTGAATCAAACTATTTACTTACACAAATAGATGCAAAAGAAAAAAATTAAGGAAACTTTTTCAATTATTAATTTATTATGGTCATGCGTTTCCCTCTATCCGTTGGTTGTAGACTTGGAGCAGGGGTATTGTAACTCAGTGGTCATTATAATTGGAATAACTTCATTTTTCTTAAATGGATTAAAATGTGGCTATTATATATTTCAATAAATGAGAGACAATGACTTCAACATGACAAAAGGTTACGGTGAATTTTAACAGTCACACAAATTTATACACAACTTTTTTTTTGTTTCTTTAATAACAAGTGTTTTTTTGTTAGAGGATAAACTGAATACATGAACTCTTCATGATCAAACCAGTTTATTACTCTTTAAATCCATATAAAAGTATATATCCTTTACTTTGGCCAAGAAATGGACGAGTATCTTCAAAAGTGACCTTTTTATTATTGATTCGTACCTTATCCTTTCCACATAAATTTGTGGTTTTTATGGTATGTCCAAAAGAAATATCCAAATTTTTAAAAATAATTTGATAAGTGGCAGCCACAAAGCATGATAATGATCAGTCCACAAATAATAGCTGGCACTTCCATGATCATGAAGGATAGGGCAGCAAGAATATTTTCTTTTTGGCTGTGAGGATGAGTGAGTTAAGATATGAAGTGATAATGAAGTCAAAAGTTGGATCATCACTCACTCTCAACATAAAAATTAGGCTAATGATATTTGATCTTTAACTTATTTATGAATTTCATTTTGAACTCATAACTTATTGTTGTTCTTGTTTAACTCTCTTAATTTCTCTTCTGTTAGTGAAGTTGGTTTGTTTCAATTAACTTTTTACTCTTGTTTAAGATGAACCAACATTAATTAGTCCTATAACATCATTAACTTTTATAATTTGAACCATTTAATCTTTTTTTTTTTAAATAAACTATTAGATCTTGAATGTCTATAAAATCTAACGATGAATCATCAATGACAAATCATTTATATTTCTCTTTTTCTTCCATCATCATCACCATTATAATCAATACCCCATTCATGAATTCAAAAGTAAAATTCTCAAAATAAAAATCATGTATCAACTCCTTAAACTTTCACTCTCTTCGTCTTCTTCAATTTAAAAAACTAAAAATCTCAAATTAAAATTCTTAGGGTTTAAATATATCGATATTAAATTAAATATGTGTTAGAGTGAGTTTTTCTGTTATTTTTTCTTCTTCTTATTAAGTAATCTAATGAGTAGACTTAAACGGTATAAGTGCGGAAAAATGAAAAATCTAAAGTTTAAATTTCATCCTCTACATATTAATATTCATAAAGTTATCAATCGGGTTACATTTGCAAGACAATAGATTATGGTGTTTTATCAATATATTAGCTAATGTTTGACAAAATTAGCACTCCATACATATTTTCCTAGAAATACAAATAGCAATTATTTTTATTTTTTTTAAGAAATACAAATAGCATGTCATGCAGCATGCTGAATCATTTATTTATTTTCTTATATGTCGAAGAGCATCACATTTTCTTAGTATGTCAGCGCATGACATGCCATGTGTTTTTTTTTCCTCTCAATAGGACGTCACATATGCTTTACACATGTGCTTACAAATAACTTGGTTATTTATTTATTATTTTTATATAAATTTTAAAACACCATGTTAATTCCCTAAAAAAAAAACATGTTAATTTTTTTTTGAAGAGGCTAAAATGAATTATATTATCAAACAAAAGTTCTTCATATGTACAAGGTATATCAAGGAAGAAGTAAAAGAGTGTGAACAATATTTACAAGGTATAAACAAGAAAAACAACAAGAAACTTGTTAATTAAAAACAGCTTATGGTATAACAGAAAAAGAGAGAGAATTGTTCTTCTCTCATTTGTTTTTCTTAATCTCGTTCAACGTGAGTTAACTCACGCTGAAAAATGTACCTATGTGAATTAACTCACGTTGAAAATGCACATGCGTGAGTTAGCTCACGTTCGATTTTTTTAAGGGAACGAGCAATTCTAAATGGGAGAAGAGCAATTTTTTTTAAAAAAAAGGCTTATGGGACAACCTGACTGACCCACAACCGTTGTTGGGCTGGACTAACAAATTAGAATCCTAAATTAAGGATTTTGCTCTTATCACTAATAGAATTACTCATTCACATCATGGAATTACCTAATTAACCCAGCGGCATTTAATTGTCGTTAATTACCAACAATATTTTCGTTGCCACAACGGCAGTTAGCTACCTCTCGTTATCAACGACAATTAATTGTCGTTGGGTTTTGTTTTACAACATAACAACAACAACAATTCTACCATTGTGTTTAAAACAAAGAAAACAATTTTTCTCCTTCCAATCTCGAATTTCATCAAACTCAAACAAATCAAGTTCTATTTCAACCTCAACTACAAGTAAATGTTCATTGTCATTTTGCATTGGTATTTTTGATTTGAATGTTAGATTTTTTTTAGTAAAGTTGTGAAATGGTAGTTTTTTAGGGTTGATGATATTGTAAGTTTTTTGGATGTTATTGATCAAATTACTTAGAAATTGGACTGCGAATGTTGATTAGAGTAAGTTTGAGTGCAATGTGGTAATTTAAATATTGAAATAAAACAATGAACCCATAAATTAGAGATTAAGCTCCAAGTGTTTGATGAAATGTCAGAAAGGAGACAATGACCAATAATGCATGCTAGAAGGACGTATAAATGGCACGGAAGGGACGTCCCAGATGGGTGCGCCTCATATATTGGACCCTAACCAACACTACGAAGAGGACCCTTACTACTAGGCTCCTCGGGAGCACTACACGCAGCCCGAGGAGCATTATGATCAACCTCAACAGTTTGAGGAGCCACACCACAAGGAGGAGGTTGAGCTCGAGCAACATGGGGTACCGAAAGCTCCACTCGCACTAGATTATTTTCCTGTAAGCCCTTCTGACTTGTCGCTTCTTTTGTCATTCGGTACACATGTCCCTGGCTTTAGAACGACATCGAAATAAGTATAATTGTTTGTTTTTAATGATTGAAATTTTTAATTTAATTATTATATTTTTAACGGTTCAAATATTAAATTGAAATGTTTATTTTAATTATTGTATTTTTACGGCAAAAATGTTATATTGAAATGTTTATTTTAATTATTGTATTTTAACAGTTCAAATGTTAGATTGAAATGTTTATTTTTTAAGGGATGACTTAGAGGGATGCGGAATTGGAGTAGGGTGCATGGGTGGTCATGGGATGGAATGAGATTGACTAATCTCTACCACCAACTTTATGAGGCTGCCGACCCTAAAACAGACTTCATCGTCGTCGAATACCTGTCTCTACTTGAGGTAGTGAATATAACTCAATTGATAACATAATGTATTATAATATTCAGACATTGAGATTCGAACTCCAACTCCTTCACTCATTCATATGAGTGAATTTTTAATCATTTGACTAGTTGATAATTTTTTTTTTGATTGAAGTGTCTTCGTACAGATCTCAATACATACATACATAAGTAATTGTTTAAGAAAATTTTGGACTAGAAGGTGTCTTTCCTAAGGGTTGTTGGGTATCATTCTATATTTTTCTTGGGCCCTCTTCCACCATAGGTAGAGGAAAGTTGCTCTTCTCCCATTTAGATTGCTCATTTCCGGAAAAAAGTTAACATGATTAACTCACATAGATATATTTTTAACGTAAGTTAACTAAAGTAGATATATTTTTTCAGTGTGAGTTAATTCATGTCGGACGAGAATCGGCAAAAAAACAAAAGGGAAACGAGCAATTTTCTAAGTAGAGACGTGCAGCTAACAAAAGCTATCCTCGTTTATTAACCGTCGGTTTATTTATTATTAAAAAATGTACTTACTATGCATCACAGATTGCTTTTCTCAACTTTCAATCACAACAATAACAGTGATCATCTTTTTGTGTGGGCAACCCCTTGCTAGCTAGATACTACCTTCTCTTACACTCAAACTGTATAAACTAAACAAAACAAGAATCTAACAAAAAAGTGAGTGTGAAAGATGCCTTGGAGCAGAATTTCCGGGTCAGTGTCTTCTCCACAGGTGGATGTGGTCATAGACATGGGAAATCCTTTCCTTAATCTAGCTGTTGATGGTTTCTTGAAGATTGGAACTGTAATTTCTTAATTTCTTCAATTCTTTATCTTTCTTCTTTTATCTTAAACAATCTGAACCAACCAATCTTTCTTTTTCAGGTTGCAGCTACAAGGGTACTTGCAGAAGATACCTTTCATATTGTTCGAAAGGGTAAGTATTTCTCCACTTTTGCTATAGCCCTTTTGTTAAAATTGTCAAAAGATGAAAAATTTGATTCTGGTTTATTATTGTTTATTTGTTTCCTTGTTTAGATTTGTGTTATTATATACCAACATCAATGTGTTATATTTTCACCGTTTCCTTTTTCTTTTTGAAGTATTGTTTTGATTTGTGAAGATCTTTGTCTGACTAACAAAACATGTCTGTTCCAGGAAGTGTTTCAAGTAATGATTTTGAGAAAACTGTAAGTTCGTTATTTTAACATTGTTGTTATCATGGTTGATTCTTTTGTGGTGGCTTTCTTTCCTGAAAATTTATGCTGATATTTCCAGTTTTATATATTTCCAATTATGAGTATTTTACAGATTGGTAATTTTTAACTATCTATTATGCTTCACTTTTCAATATACTATCTAAGAGTAGAGTGTTGGGAGGTTTAGTCCTAGCTAGAAAAAAATAATGGCATGGAAACCTCTAGATCTGGATTCTCTAATTTTAGGGAATCACACATTGACGCAATTGTTAGCGGCCAACTCTCGGGTGAGATTTAGTCCCACATCGGATAGATATGAATCTTGAGAAGAGTTTATAAAGAGTAGGCACTTCTCACCGTACAAATCGGTTTTGTAGGGATGAGTTAGGCCTCGATATTCTTTACATGGTATCAGGCCCATTGGGTCGGGCTGAAGCGTGAGGGGGTGTGTTAGGCACTCCTCACCGTACAAGCCGGTTTTGTAGGGATGAGTTAGGCCTCGATATTCTTTACAGGTCTTCGGAATTGCAAGGATCGAGCAACTTAGTCTATTAAATTAAAGAATTTCAATCAATTTAGTCACTCCATCAAAATATCTCTTTTATAAATATCTATCCAAGTCAATGAAAGACTCACACATCGACTTACATAATCTTTTGGTACATCAAGACAAACATATAATTTTTAAAATTGCGGTGTTAAATCGGGAGAATGAACTAAATTGAGTGACATTGTTCAATTTAAGGGACTAAATTGCTGTTTCGTAAATTTGAAGGACTAAGTTGAACTAACTTTTACAATTTCAAGGACTAAAATGTTGATTTACTTGATATTTTGTTGAGCACATTATGTTTTGTTCCTTGTTAATGAGAGATAGTCTTGTTGCAGCTGAAGAAGATGTGTAAAGAAGGTGCATACTGGGGTAAGACTTGTGTTGCATTATGTAATATGGCAAGTTCAACTAGTAAATACATTAGCTCTATTTAATGTATTTTCTTTTCTACGCTTACAGGAGCTATAGGTGGCGTGTATGTTGGAACAGAATACGGTGTAGAGAGGATCCGTGGCACCAGAGACTGGGTAATTCTCTCAATAGGCTTAAATAGGGTCATTGAAAATACTTTAAATAGATTTAATATTATTGTACATTATGTGCTAGAGAAAGCACTTTATTTCTGGACTTGTCATCAACATGATGGCGTATAATCTCATAAGTTTCAAGCTGTTATTAACAAGCATCATGTTTGGAAATGAATTTGTAAAAGCTGGGTGTCAAATGTGTGTTAACCTTGTTTTAGGCGGTGTAACATGTATTTTATAGTTCAATTTAAAATTGATTTTTTCATTTGACATTCTTACCTAAGGACCACTCTTTTCCCTGTCTTTTCATGTACTGCAGAAGAATGCCATGATCGGAGGTGCGGTGACAGGGGCACTGGTATCTGCAGCCAGCAACAACAAAAAAGACAAGATTGCAGTAGATGCCATTACAGGGGCTGCAATTGCCACTGCTGCAGAATTCATAAATCACTTTACCTGAATGAACTGAATTGGATATGTTATTGCTATTATTTCATGCATGAAAAGAGGTTGAATTGTATTACTATTGGCCATTTAAATCATTTTTTAACAAGATTGTCCAATCCTTTGTTTAAAACAAACTTTATGAGGGTAATATTTTGAAAGAAAATAAAGTAAACACTAAAAAGCAGATGAGAAGGGTTATAAGAAGAATGCACATGTATTTTTATAATAGTTTACAGCAACATGTTGCCACCTCTAGTCCTTCTCTTACATGTAGATTTTGTCTTCTTCATTTGAAGGACTTAATCCAATATTTCTAGTGACAAACAAGTATTCTTTACCCAGCCTCTGCAGGCTACTGAGGTAACAACATGTTACTACCTCTAGTCCTTCTCTTACAAGTAGTTCTTGTTTTAGTGCTGGAGAAAAGAGTTGTTGAACAAGGAGTTGCCGGAGTAATACAAAGCCATTGGTGCAGTACGAAGATTCCACAGAGTCGTTTACTGTGGCATTGTACATGTACCAGATGATCATTCACTATGGAGTTTGTAGACATCATAGAGTTGAACATTATGTAGTAGATGATATTCTTGTTCCAAACTTCATCATTTGCTTCACTCTCTCACTTTTATGAGAAACTAGATGATTGAATCAAGTTTAGTTGTACCGTTAACATATATGTGGTTCACATGTCACTAGACAATGACTTACAATAGGACGTTGATACCCGACTTGTTTTTGTAGAATTTAATGTCAATACGGTTCAAACTGGAGAGTCGTTGCTTTGATGAAATTGACTCACGCCAAACAATTGTTCTTAGTTAATAACATCAGAAAGTTCTTACGTACTCACTAGAGAGTTTGACTTGCTTTGTTGACATATCAGGCTTAATTGCATTTTTTATCTCTTTATTCAAACTTATAAAATAGTCCCTCTATTTCAAAATCAAACTTTTAAGTGTCTCTATAGGCGGTACAACACAATAGGTATGTAACATTGTATTTGACATCAAAATTTTGATGCACAAAACACTTTATAAATGGAAGTAGATGGTAGGATTGACATGTTCTATATTTAGATTCTTGGATATTAAAAGTAAAATTGAATCTTCTGCTTCACTTTTCTCATCTTTCTCCTTACTCTCTATTTCTCACTAAAAGCTGAGTTATTGGTTGAGTAATCAAATTGCATACTGAATTTTTTATTTTATTTTGGGTGCAATGCATCCTAAGTTTTTTCTCCGGAGGAAAATGCGATTAGTCAAATATTAGTTAGTTAACATAGAATGTGGTGCCTCTTGGGAAAAATAAATTCGTCCAGATCTCAAAAAATGCATAATAAGTTAATAACTTCTTATGAATAATAATATTTTTTTAAACAAACTTATATCATTTCATTATTTTAAATACATAAAAATACATCAATAAGTTAACATAAAATGGGGCTATCTTCGCTAATACGTGAGCTTGCTTCCGGCTAAACTCAATACGAGGGTTGTGAAAACTAGTATGAAACAACTGCAATAATATAATCTAGAACCTTCTTAGAATCAAGAACAAAATTCATGTTGTCTAGTTGAATAATATTTTTTTATTTGATTAATGAAAAAAAAAATGTCGTCTAATTTCATTATCAAGAATAGCTCTAAATTTGGCAAACCAGTCGGCTTAAGAGTTTTCTTCTGTAAGATGTGAACAAGAACAATGTTCTAGTCCCTAGTCATTAGAAATCTAATGTAATCAACAATCACAACATATGAGTGGGTATGCGAAACTCCCTTTTTGATGAATTTTAGCACGGAGAGAGAATCAAATTCACAAATTATATCTCTGTAGTCATGAATCCAAGTTAGTCTGAGACCGTGGGATATAGCCTGAAACTCGACATTAATATTAGACGTAAAACCACAACTTTCAGAAAAGCCAAAAATCCAACCCTTTGATGAATTCTTTAGGAGACCACCATAACCAAAACAGCCTGGGTTACCGTTTGAGCTCCCGTCCACATTGAGTTTGATCACATTCTCATGTGGATGTTTCCAATAAACTAGTTGGGAACCTTGTCGAGACTAAAGCCACAAAATACCTTAAATGTATGCTTGACTAAGGATTTAATTTGATTAAGAATTTTTCATAGAAGACATCTGTTTTCCGAAAATGATTCATCATTTTGAGTCTTCCATATAAACCAACAAGCAATGAGGAAAAGAGCACCTTGAGGCTTAATAGAATTATTCTTGATCCGACTTTATGATATACTCCATCCGTCCTAAATTGTATGACGTTTCAGACATTTCACACATATTAAGAAATGCAATTAATATTGTGTGGAAAAGATATATTATGAGTTGTTTTACAAAATTGTCCTTAATAAATAATATGAGAAAGATAAATGAAAGAATTGAAAGAAGAGA
>Ga0099826_10002114_pt1 | contig 12590 bp, 8 predicted proteins | sample Mtrugardesep15_FD_76830 | JGI IMG/M metagenome (GOLD analysis project Ga0099826, IMG submission 76830) | Root nodule microbial communities of legume samples collected from California, USA - M. trunc garden sep15 | ecosystem: Host-associated > Plants > Roots > Nodule | place: USA: California...
AATGAAGTTACCTTTATTGATTTACATAATATAGAGGAACACCATCATACTTTCTATCAAGTGGAATATCTTTCTCATTCTTAATATGCTTAGACTTCAACATCAAATGGTTCTCTCTTCCTCGTGTTCATTCTTTCTTTGGCTTCTCATTCTATCAGCAACATTTTCTCTAGGTAGGTACTTTATTGATATTTATAAAGTTTTGCTTTGATGTTTCATAGAAAAATGTACTTCTTTGCAATTAATGAACATTTCTATAATGATACTACTATGGTAGATATCATGTCACAATTTCACACATTCATGTAGTCAGTACATCGGTAGTTGTTGGATCGAAATTCGATGGTATAAAAAGCAAACAAATTTTAATTTCTTTTAAACTATAAATTTGGACTGTCTGATGTCGATCTAACGATCACCAATGTGCTGACTGCGTCAATAAGTGTGACTATTATGATGGAGAATTTCCAAATTCAAATATTATTTTAGAGTTACATTAATTTCATATACTAAATTTGTATGACCTTACAATTTTTTATATTAAAGTGGTGGTTTAGTCAAATAATTCTTCAATGTCATTTTTATGCATTGCTTTGCATGACTTGGATTTTCTAACCTACCTTCAAATTTATCTTTGGTGCAGTATTAGGGAACAAAGCATTTACTGGAACATATGGAGTAAACTATGGTAGAGTAGCTGATAATCTACCTCCCCCTGAAAGTGTGGTCACACTTCTCAAGGCTGCAAAAATCAAGAATGTAAGAATCTATGATGTTAATCCTCAAGTCCTAAGTGCCTTCAAAGGATCTGGAATAGGACTTAGTGTCTGTCTTCCGAACGAACTTTTGACAGAAATAGGCGTAGGCGAAGATCGCGCCATGAATTGGATTAAAGACAATGTTCAACCATATCTTCCAGGAACAAAAATAGTTGGCATTGCTATTGGAAATGAAATTTTAGGTGGTGGAAATATTGAAGTTTGGGAAGCTTTACTTCCTGCAGCAAAAAATATCTATAGTGCCCTTGATAGACTTGGCCTAGCACATCAAATTGAGGTTTCAACTCCACATTCAGAGGCTGTATTTGCCAATTCATACCCTCCATCTTCATGTACATTTAGGGATGATATAGTACCTTACATGAAACCTTTACTTGAATTTTTTTCTCAAATTGGAACACCTTTTTATATAAATGCATACCCTTTTTTGGCCTATAAAAATGACCCTCAACATATTGACATAAACTATGCTTTATTTAAGAAAAATCCTGGTATTTATGATCCCAAAAGTAAACTACATTATGACAATATGTTTGATGCACAAGTTGATGCTGCTTATTTTGCATTGGAGAAATTTGGGTTTGATAAGATGGAAGTGATTGTTTCTGAGACTGGTTGGGCCTCTCATGGTGATGATAATGAAGCTGGAGCAACTGTGAAAAATGCAAAGACTTATAATAAAAATATGAGAAAGAGGTTACTTAAGAGAAAAGGAACACCTCATAGGCCTAAAATGTTGGTTAGGGTTTATATATTTGCTTTGTTCAATGAGAATTTGAAGCCTGGACCAGGATCAGAAAGACACTTTGGATTATTTAATCATGATGGAAGTATTGCATATGATATTGGATTTACTGGACTTAAACCTTCCTCAGCAACCTCTTCTTTCCTTTCCTTCAAGGTATGTAATCCCTCTTTTCCTTTCTACATTTTGTTTTTGTAGAAAAAGTTTATTTCTATTTATATGTCTTTTTCAAAGTTTAATGCGATGTTAACTATTGGTTTGTCGATGATAGCTTTAATTATTTATCGCAGAGAAAAATTTATGACACGAGATATTAAAAATTTGCATAGAGATTGCTCTAGTGAAAACATTTTGGTCCTCAAATGAGAAAATTTGCGTATAAAAAGACTCTAGTTAGATCCTTATGACGTTTTTTTTATGTATATAACATTTTCCATTAGAATCAAATTTTAAAAAATTGAGGGCATGAATATTAATTATAACAAACTATATTTATAGCTCACACTAGCATACTAATCCATGATTTAGGTTGGTTTTATCCTTATGCATAATTCCTATGCTTAAAGATTTCTAACAATTATAAATTGCAGGGAATTGGGTCTTCATACATGATGGTTTCTTCAAGCTGTGTTGCAATTCTTCTTCTTCTTATAGCATTGTAATCAGTCAAAAGATTGTAGATACAAGAACTGAATTAACGATTCTTTGAACCTGTAACAATTTTCTAAGTACATTGAATGTATGGAAATTTCAAAGCAAATTGTTAGATATCTCATTGTATAGCTTTTGATCTTTTTATTCCTCTCTAATTTGTTTTCTTACATAACCTCCATAATTTTTTGACATAATTTGTGTCAAGCGTAATTTGTTAGAGAAATAATAGCTTTTAAGTAAGATCACCGGCTCCTTGAAGAAAAAAAATAAAATCAATCAGTCTATGTTTGATGACCCACCTTGATTTTAGCATATCTACCATGATTGATGATACCAAACATAAGCTAAAAAGGTGGGTCAAACTTACACTTGATGTATTCACAAAAAAAAAGAGTTTTTATCAAGTATTTTTTCTCTAATCAAAACATAGGGTGAGAGATGAACGTTAGTCAAAGGCAGGAAAAACAAAAATAATCAGACCGAAAGAACACTTGCAAATATATCAAAATTTCTTTTAGCGAAGGCAAGGTTAATTAATGCATTTCATTCATAATCACTGAGTACAAAACATGTGGTACATTATAGAATATATGGGGGCTAGTTTGAGAATAAGATGTTCCAGCTATGTTGTAAGCGACCCTATTTACTTGCTTCCAAATATACGACACTACAAAGTCGGAATTACTGAACAATAGATCCCTACACTGTGATACAATGTCGCCAAACTCATTATGGTGAACAAAAGAAGAGTCAATGGTGTCGGCGAGGATCTTCTTGTCTGTTTGAGACATGACAACCTGAAAGCCAAATGATATTGTTGTGTATGTTTTGACTCGAACATTGCAACAACTTCAACTTCAAAAACGGATCCAAAGAGTGCAGGATATATGACTTCCCCATTATGAATTGCCCCATAGAATTTCGGATGTATATACGGTAACCTGCCATGGTGTTATGGTTGAAAGTTAATGTGTCAACTTTGCACTTTAGCATGCATTCTGGGGGGCTTCACTCAAGAGGTTATGTGATCCAAGGTCTTTGCATACAACTTGAATGAAGTGTATCATTTGCTCTAGAGATGGTGGATGCAATATTAGTGTCTGAAGACTCCCAAAATTTTGTGTTACGATTCTTTCAAAGACTCCAAAGTAACATTGTAGTTACTTAGTTGATAGGGAGATACCATGCCAAGGGAAATAACAAATGTATCACATTTGTTATTAAAAAAACCATAAAAATTTATTTATATTTACTTTTCTCAAAAAACATAAGCGTGACTCGAATTCAGAATCTCTCAAGACCTATCTTTTTACTTTTAGAGCAAACCCTTGAAGTTTTTATCCAATATTTGTTTGTCCAACACAAGTTTCTAGATTTAATGAGAATTATTTTGTAAAACTCTATTTTTATTTATTACTCTATCCATTTTAAAATATAATTCGCTTTTGCTTACGATACAAAAATTAAGAAACATAATTAATTTTAGGCTTAACATGTCATTTGGTCCCCGAATTAATTTTCAGTTTTCATTTTGGTTCCATAATTAATTAAATCCATGTTTTGATCCTTTATGTTTGTCTCCGTTATTCAAATAAATATATGGCTGTTAACTTTAATATCAAATGTCTATGATGGACCAACCTTAATAGTGGTTCATCATAGATCCTATTAATTATTTTAATTTACACCGTTTGATCTTTTTTTTCTTAAAAAGTGGATCATTGAATTACACAGATCTATTTTATCTTACGATGTACCACCAACACCTAACTTTTTTTTTCTTCCTTTTTTTCATCTTCTTTCCTCAACTTCTTCATTATCTTCACCAATATTTATAAAAAAAATTCATAAATATTTTAAAAAAAAACTCATAATCAATTATACACCAACAACAACAATCATCAACAACAGAAAATCCAAAAATATCAAACACCATCAACAATAACAACAAACACATATTCATAATAAATAAATTGTTGCTTAAAGTTGTGATTGAGCAACTTGTTGCCTAGTTTTCAACACAACAACATGATACATATATTATTCTTGCTCCCTAAGAAAGAAATGAATACTATATTTTAAGGAGTGCTACTTTCAAATAAATGAGAAAAATAATATGTCTCATCTTTTATGATCAACTCCCCACACAATTTAAGTAATAAAATAAACTTCACTGATACATATGAACTTTGACGAAAAAGATGAATGTAGTCATCATCTCTTCAAATGAAGTTAGAGTTGCCTCAACTAACAACGTTTTCCCATTTAAACACCATTTATATTAATATTATTATTTTGTGAAAGATTTCGTGAAATCCACATAAGCTCGTTACATAGAGAAACTGGTGGTCTCTGTCAGGAGATTTCTACACATGTCAATAAAATTATTACAAAAACTTACCTCAACCACATTATTATTTATGGCATCCATAAACTCTTTCTTAACAATATCAATGCTAACTTATTCATCTATATTTAGTTGAATAAATGTAAATATTTTGAGATTAACTTGTTGCAAACAAGCAATTTTATATCCCGAGAAAGAGAAACAATTGACAGAAAACAATTGTATATTCTATCATTCAACTTGACTAATCTTTTAAAAAAAATATCAAAAACTCTTCCAAATATTGAATCAAACAAACACACCCGATAACATTAAGTTTAATACAAAACTTAGACTTCTTTTCATAAAATTTCATTTTTTATAGGGTTAAATATGTATTTTGTCCCTATAAATATACAACATTTTCGTTTTAATCCTTCTAAAATTTTCCTTCAACTTTTAGACCCTATAAAATTTTCAATCACTACTTTTGTTCCCTATTTTTAAGTTCATTTTTTATATTTTTTAATGAAATTGTGTAGAAATGTGTAGTATATTGTAGAAAAAATTCCCAAAAAAAAAAAGAAGAAATTTTTAACAAAACATAAATTAAATATGAATTTTTAACGTCAAAAATATAAAAATTCATATTAAATTCATGTTTTGTTTAAAAAATTTAAATTTTTTTGGGAAAGATTCTTATAATATTATGAATTTTTTTGCAAAATTTTATTAAAAAATATGAATTCTGCATATGAGTTTACTTTAAAGGAGGGACCAAAGGTGAAGATGGAAAAAAATTTAGGGACTAAAAGTTGAAGAAAATTTCTAGAGGGACTAAAACGAAAAATTGACATATTTATAGAGACCAAAAACATATTTAACCATTTTTTATATCATATCTCCTTCACTCCAATATATATAACTCCAACTATTTTGCTTGTAATGGTCATATTATTTTATTTCCTTGAATAGAGTTCAAATTCTTCAACCAATCCAACATTCGAACACATATTCATTAATGTATTATATAAAATAAAATCCATAGATTTCCTATAGTTACTTTTCATAAATTGAACCATTTTAATGGTTTAGAGTCCCAAATGATAATATTCTAACCATGTTAAAAATTTTCATCAATGGTTTTTACGTTGCATTATCAATGCTAGATTTTATACCTAGGACATCTATTTAAGTCGAAAGAGATCTAAACCATTTCATTTAAGTGTTGTTCCTAGTGTTAATGAAAATATATTGTATAAAAAAATAACTAAAAAGTCGAATTAATCTGATATGTAGATTACAGAAAGGAGATAAAACACAATTAAAAATGTTGTTAACAAAGACACAATTAAAAATAATACACATACAAATGTATTTTTATTTTACATATAAATATAAAATTAGATAGCATATCTGTGTAAAAAATTTGTCAGTTATCTCCCACATCTCACATTTGAATATTATTTCTTTTTGAAAAATATATGAAGGTATTTTTGTGAGTACCCGACTATATATAATAGAGTAAAGGAAAATACCAAGAAAACAAGATAGTGTAAACAATTTTTCAAAAATATTTATGAATGAGAACCATTAAAATTCTATGAAACTTATTCATCATAAGTTTTATGTTTGGTAATGTTAAAATCTTATGATCTTCCTTTAAGTACATGTTAAGATCATGATGTTTCAAATGTTAAGATCGTGGTGTTTGATTTTTACAACTGTTTAGTTAGTTATTTTTTTCTATGCAATTTTTGTTGTTGTTCAAATTATACTAAAAAACTTACTTCTTTTGTTTCAAAATATATGTTTAATTTTTGCAATATGCACTATTCACTTGACTTACTTTGACCATACTTTTTAACTAATGTATAAATACAAATATTAGCATTAAGATGTTGTTTGATTTGTCTTGAAAAATATTTTTAAAATATTAAATTTTTATAATTTTTTACTTTAAATAATTAAATATATTAGCGGTCAAAATTATGCATTGACATATATGAAGTGGTTGACTTGAACATGTATTTTGAAATAGAGGAAGTATATTATAAGAAGTGAAGTATTACATGTTTCAACATGCTTCTTCAACTAACTTAGCAAATCTGTTTGCCTTTCGATTTGCTCTATTTGTCTTCTCGATCTCTTTGTCGAAGAGTAGCTCCATACTTGCTCCCTTACTGCGCATAAATAAAAAAAACTTAATAGCACTAGTTGCACTACACGTAATTAAAAAAAAAAAAACTTGCTCCTTTTTTTTCTTCAGATTTTATAAAAATCAAAAGACAAGAAATTAAATTAAATAAAATAAGAGAAATCCTAGTCGAAAAGGTCTGTCTTGTTGAAATTAATCAACAATCTTCGACAACGACGCCAAAAATTGGATGATTGATGTACAAGGAGTACTAAATTTATAAGTTGTTTTCTACATGAATTATGAAATTTCTACTTAACATCTACGATTCAACACAAGATGTGAAAATAGGGGGTATTGCGCAGGGCATAAGTTGATTCACAACGAAGTAAACACTGGTAGAAAACTATTATGTCATGTTGGATTCACTTCTCTTTCGCTACGTGGTAACCTTTTATAGAGTTTAGATAAATAAGATTATAAGGAGTTATACTTTTAAGGGTTAAATAAGTATTTGGTCCCAATAAATGTCTCAAAATTTGTTTTTATTTGGTCTAAATTTTTTTAGCAACCTTTGGTCCCCTAAATGTTTTTGGTAATGACTTTTAGTTTCTATTTTTTCATCAACTCATGTATACCCTTTCATTATTGAATTAATTTTTAATGATATACTTAGAATATTATAACAATTTATTCCATAAAAAAATTAAATTTTTTTAACAAAATATGAATCAACTGTGAATTTTAAGCACCAAATTAGTTAAAAATTCGTATTTAATTCATGTCTTGTTAAAAAAATTAAAATTTTGTAAGAGAGATTTATAGAATGTACTAATCATGATTGAAAAAACAATTCAAAATTTTGAAAGATACACATAAGTTTACTTAATAGCAGAAACCAAAAGTCATGAAAGAAAACATGTCGGTGAAAAAACTTGCTGAATTTTTTTAGAGGAAATAAAATCAAATTTTGAGATATTTATAGGACCAGACATTTATTTAATATTGTTTTTAATTTTTAATAAAAGGGGTGAGGATACGGTTAATTTAGTGTCAAAAAGTTTATCCAATGAAACTAAATATCATGTACTATTTCCCCCCAAAATAACAGTTTTAGTAGTTTTATTTATTATCCCAAATCCATTTAAAATCGTAACAATTGTTTTTTTTAAGAAAATTAACCATTAGATTTCTTTAATATTAATCTACTTAGGTTGGTATGGTGGTGTTGACTTGAGATGTTGGAGTTTGATCCTCCTTAAAATTCATGTTCGATTCTCTCCGATGTCAATTCGGATGAGCTTGTTTAACTTCTTAAAAAAAGAGATTATTATTGGTGACAAAAATTTGTTTGAAAATTAATCCTGAAAGTGTTGCTTTGGTGACACAACTCCGTTTACTTTTTGTCTTTTTTGTGGTCAGTCAAAGACAGAAGAAAGGGGCCGAGGAAGAACCTGAGATCATGTCATAGGGATCTGAGATCCTGACTGAGGTTAGTCAATTAGTGGCAGCTCAACCATAATTAGAGGAACGAGCCACTATCGATTAGACAAGAACTGGCCTTTCTTTTTGTTAAAGAAATAAGACAGCCGACGCAAAAGCTACAATACATGAATCATAGAAGCTCAAGCCCTCAACTCGACCTGGTTCCTCTGTCGTCGCCGGGGAGCTCTTGGTGAGGAGACCTTAGACTTTGTTTATTATCCATTTGTGGAGATGAATGAAATTAATAGATCAAGATTGTGAAAGAAGAGATGGTTGCAGCTTGCCGATGATTGATCGGTAGTGATATAGAAGTTAAATTGTTCTGAGTAAATGAATAATTTGTTGTTATAGGATTTGTTGTTCGAATGATTGGTTGCAAGATTAATAGAGTATTATTACTATGTTTGATAAAACAAGTTACAATTTCATATTTAGTTCTCCTACAATGAGTAAAAAACACCATTTACATGGCCAACTCCATTATCACCTCAAACCCTTATTCTACTAGGGTAAACACCTTTTCCATGACCTCCGCCAATGGAAAAATAGGGTTGACTTGCATAGCAAGTTTTGTTCTCGAGGTAAAATCAGAGCAAATAAGGATATTTAATCATTCGACAAAAAAAAGAGAGGATATTTAATCGATGTTCTTGAACTAATAAAACCAAGGATAATGCAATGGACAAAATGGGTGGAGGTTCAATTAACATTATATGAGATCTAACATGGATATATTTCTCATTTAATCCTCTGCAAAATTTTATAACTTTGACTTGTTCCTTTGAAAATCTGAAACAACATGTGCAAGGGATTTCTATGGTACAATCTTTGGCATGATGAAAACTTTCGATTTCTTTCCACATCACAATTAGTTGAGTATAGTAGCTTGAAAGATATCAAGAGTACCTTTGTTGAAACCAAGTTAAATCATCTTGAATATCAATGCCTATGAAACTTCCCTTGTGAAAATTGAAGTTCATGATTTGTCCAAAATGAAAAAAGTTCATGATTTGTCCATTTTGCTAACTCAAACCAAACCTTAGAGAAAATTGGATACTCAAAATAAGTGACTTGTTGATTCAATTTTACCATAGCTTCCAAAACACAATTGGGCATTTCATTCAATAATCTCTACCTTTAGAATGATCGTCCTTTGTTGAGATTCTATGTTGTAGCCACCATATACAAATAAAACTATCTTCAACGTAGTAAGTTGATGTCACATCATTGTCCCAAAAGTTGTCACGACATGACTGTATAAATATCATTGCTCTAAAAACATTAAACGCCGATTTTACCGAATGACACCCAAATGATTCTTCCCTCAAAACTACTCTATCATCTTCATTCTTTGTGAGTTTAACCATTCCCAACTCACCAAACACACTATATTAAATTAAAAGTGGATATATTCTTACTTAATAAACATGATTATTTTAAAAAAGTGACTTTTCATAGAAGCATTTTGTGATCTAAGTCAACCCAACCTTGAACAATGGTGACTAACTTCGTACCTAAAAGAATTCAGTCGTATAATTTTGATGAAATCATCATGGATTAAAATATAATTTTGAAATCGGTACTAGTTGATGTGGGTTCCCTAGAACGAGACCACCACATTGTATGCATATGAGGCAGCTCAAAGAGAAAACAATCCAAATTGTTTGATCGGTATTTCCTACCTGAAAAAGTATATAAAAACACTTGTCATGATTTTACATCAAAAAAGAAAAAGACTAACAATCTAATATAATAATGCTACAACATTTCTACTTGACACTGCATCTTCAATTAACCAAAAAACAAACAACTAAAATTTCATAAAATTATGTTTAGTTTTTAATGATAATGATTACAAAATATTTAGCCTATCATCTTATACAATTGATTGACATATCATCTAAATACAAGATAATCCAAGTTGCAACTTTGTTGCGGAGATGAATTCGGATTGATGCAGTCTACAATTCTCGCATTTATACAATCAATATTTCAATGACCATTTGGTTAAAATTAAGCAGTCTAAATTTCAAAGTAAATGTTTAATTAAAAAAAAAACAGTTAAAATATATATTAAAATTTAAACCGTTCAATTCTGATCAAATGATCATCGATATATCACTTATTAGAATGTGAGAATTATCGATCAATTGACGAATTAGTGTACAAATAGTTATACCAATATAGTTTATTTGAAGCATGTATGTATGGTTTGAAATTTGAAAGGTATAGTAAATGTACACCATTAACCAATTTATTAATGTCATTCATACAACAATGGAAGCACAAATTAAAAAAGTGACAAATCTCAAAATAGAACAAAAGAAGAAGCAATTTCTCAATCTTCTGTAGTAGGGTGCACCGAGGTTTCAATGGTCCCATTATCAAAGAAATTCTCACCATTGATCTGATCAAGTACCAAAACCAATCCCATGGCAAAGGATACATCAAAATCAGGTTGAACACAAAGCATGAACACTTCTTTTCCAAGCATAACACTGGTGGTGGGGTCCACTTTACGACGAATCTCAGCCACTAATTTCTTTGTGGCATTAATAATCTTACAGCATCTTTGTGGGAAGCACCCTTCAATGAGATACTCTACACCTGGGTTATCGTGTACCTCCACTGTTATGGTCATTCTTGACCGTGCGATTATTGATGATCTTTTCACATTGAAGATTGGTTTATCACCGTCTTTTCTCTCTCCTTTGAATCCTTCCCATCTTTGATGAAGACTTGGTTTCTGTTTGAAAATAACAATCCATGTTAACTCAATTAATAGACTCATCATCAATATTAATGTGAATTAAAAATAGTTATTGACAAGTTTTAAAAATAATGTACTTTTTTTATTGTCAAAAAAATAAAATAATGTACTTTTATTTTGACGAATAAAGTACCTTTCAAAAAGTAAGATTATCAAAAAATAATATTCCTTTGACTGAAATCAAGGTGCATTGCAACAAAAAAAAAATTAAGATGATTTTAAATAATGATATAACAAATGAATATAATTACTAACTCCTTAAATATTTTTTTAGTGTAGAAAATTCTTGAAAAAGAGTGATTAAGGTAGGGTATGTTTGATTTGCAATTGGGAGCTCTCAAACTGTTCACGCAACTAAACGGTCCTAGGATAGTGAAATACGGTCCTAACATAGTTAAATCTTGGGGTCGCAAAGATTTGTTTTTGTGTGAATCGAATATTGTTCAATTGTTGAGGCTAATATCTTAAGATAAGATCTAATATATGATAAAATTCTTTAAAATGTTTAGCGTTGTTGGATTTTAAAACTAGATTTGTATTCATAATTGTTGGTTAAGTTGAAAGAGATTTATTATCTTCTTATTCAAGTGTTCTTAGTTGAGAGATATAATTTTAGATCTTGCATCCCAATCTTATATATTCAACAAGAAATTAAATAATTCTTAAAAAAAAAAAATATATATGTTATTGGATTTTTAGTTTGATCCTATTGTAAACTAGTTTTTTCCTCATTTTATCTTAAAAATTAGATTGAAATGAAAAGGAAAGGATACATTTGCAGTCTCAATTTGCAAATTTTCTAAACTTCAAACAAAATATATTTAACAAAAACAAAAACTTCAATCCATGAACAAAATATATCTTCGGTTTTAACCAAAGATCTTAGTTTGAATATGAAAATACAGCAATGTTAAATCTAAAAAAGTTTTGTCATACATTTCAGTTTTACTCAACGATTCATGCATTAGTCATGTTGCACGGAAAAGATATATGGTTAAAAAAAAATATATATTTTACTTTGATCATATTAAAATTAAACTCTAATCTTAATTATGTCTTTTCAAACAAATAGATAGCCAAACTTAATTCAAACAAAGACTTTACAACCAGCAAAATCTGAATCGGTGAGTAGACTCAGTGAGTGAACTCAGAAACAAAACAAAATCCAACTAGACAACAATAAAAAAAAAAAACACAGAAGAATGGTTCTAATACATACCTTTCTACGCAAGGTGAGAAGAGAACGACCATGTGTGTTCATAAGAACAAGTTCTTCCTTATCACGTGTGTTTGGTCCATACGAGTCAAACCGGAAAACGAGTTGTCCCTTACAATCATACACAACAAACCCATCACCGCTGAAAAACCTAGATGTTTTCAGAACTGTGAGATTGGTTTCTTCTTTGTATACATATTCATCTTGAATAACTAACTCTTCCATATTCATTCTCTTTAAGGGTTATTGAAATATGTGTGAAGGTTTTGAAGTGGAAGATGAACGAGTTGAATGTGTTATATGAGTTGAATTAGAGTAAAGTTATAGTGTGACACACCTTAAATAGAGAAGAACTTTTAAGATATGCTTTTTATTTTGTGCTGTAAAGGGTTGTCTGATTTTGTATTAGAAACGTGTTTTTGTGCTAAATGGAAAAAGAATATTTATTGAGCTGGGAAAATATTGTAAAGGAGGGTGG
>Ga0099826_10002116_pt1 | contig 12586 bp, 9 predicted proteins | sample Mtrugardesep15_FD_76830 | JGI IMG/M metagenome (GOLD analysis project Ga0099826, IMG submission 76830) | Root nodule microbial communities of legume samples collected from California, USA - M. trunc garden sep15 | ecosystem: Host-associated > Plants > Roots > Nodule | place: USA: California...
AAATGAGCCTAATGGGTGTTGAACCATAGACCACACAACAAATCACAATCAATTTTACCACCAGATCATGGGTACAAGATTGTATATAATCTAACATTATCTCTATATAATTTATATTTTTGGGTGTTATATTATATAAAAAAATATTACGGCCCCCCAAAATTTTGAGGCCCGGTGCTCTAGCCCAGCCTTGACGGGCTTTGGGCCGGCCCTGAAGGGAACAATGGTCCTCTAGTGTCATATGCCTTAGTTTTGTTTCTTATTTTCGTTCTACTAAAAAAATGCATTATATTCATTTCTGAAAGAAGAAAAATGCCATCATTTTGTAAGGAAAATAAATAAATACACCATTCTTCTTTTGGTTACATAAATACACCATTCTTCAAGTGATGGACAAGAATACAAAGTTAATGGAAGATAACAAAACAATGAAGTGATGAACAAAATCAAATGCTACCCAATCTTAAACAAATCCTTAATACAAGAAGAAAACTAAATGTCAGAAAAGGAGTTAAGAAAACAGATCTAGAGACACCAAAAGTCTCATCTCATACCATACTCCTCAACAATAGCGGGGGCTTTCTTAGCGCTTTACAAGCGCTATTAACGACCAAAATGAATGCTATTAAAGGGGGTATTTTGTAGTAGTGTGTTTTATTTCTTTTTGCATCATTCAACTATACAAACTAAAATCATACTCTTCCATTCCAGATTCAGTTAACAAGTTCTGCAACCCATCCAATATCTGGAATAGGGACTGAAGCAACACCATCGTTTGAGTTCAATCTACCAAATTTCGCATAGATTTTGGCTCTAAGATCTCTTCCTGATTCCACTCTCTCCATAGCAACCCCTTCATAGTTTGATGGAAGACTCAAAAAACCACCTCGTGGAGAACCAATCTGAGATAACGGACTCCATTCATCAACCCTAACACTCCTCATGAAGCCAACTAATTCCCTCACGTTCACCGTAGGGACACCGTATCGAGGTTTCCTCGGAGAAGAATCAAGAACTGAAGTAGGAGATGAAACAAATGATTCCGGTGAAGCGTTATTTGAGACACGGAGTTGATCAATGGTATGAGCAAAGAAACAAACTCGTCGCCGGCAAAGGGTTCCGTCGTTACAAAGCTGAGTTCTGTAACGAGAAGGATGAAGCCAGCATTCGAAAACACCATGAGCGAAGTGACATGAATCACCTTTGGTGCAGTTTCCTAGTTTGCGAAACTCCGGGCAAGGATTGCCGGAGTAGTTGTATTTTTGAGGGTCTCTCCGGCGAGCTTTTTCGCCGGGATGAGAGTATGGACAGTCCGTCCAGTCATGGGATCTACCACGTTGACATTTTCGAACTTTGAATTCGAACATTCGGAATTGGTCTGTTGAGAAAACATGGATTGGTAAGTCGAAATCTTCAGTCATGCTCATGCATGAAGTGCGTGTGTCTATGTCGTTTGAAATGAAATGGTTGGAGAATGGTACTTCCTCGTATGGTGTTGTGTTCCATTCAGGGATTTTAAGGTTTGGAATTTTGATCATGGTTTTGGAAGGATTAAGGAATGGTGTATGAGTGAGTGAGAGGAGTAATTGATTGTAGTGTGACTCGTGTAGATATATATAGAAAGAAATGAATATCAATGCTATGTGCCTATGTTATGTGGTTTGTTTAACTGTGGTTGAGTGAGTCTACTTGGCTTGCTTATAATGGTTATTGGCTTCTACCTTAAGACACGTGCTTGGCCATATCATATATTTTAAAGGATTTGGAGTTTTAGCTAAAAATGCAAATGCTAACTTATCAACATGCAAATCTTGTAAACTTCTCCTAAATATCCAATTTGTCGACTTGTATTAAGAAGTAGTAGTATGCAATACTAAAAAATGTTAATTACATTTTTTTTACTAATACCTTGATATGCTACTATCTTATTTCATTTAATTATTTTATTAATAAGAATATTTTATCTAAAATATTCATTTTATTATAGAAATTAACACATTTAATCATTTTATCAAAAAAATGTAGATTAGATAATCTAAATTGAATAATACCAAAATATAAGACGGAATTAGTACTTTTCTAGCAATTAATGCTAATTTGTCGCCTACGGTTCATCTATTATAGCCATGCCCCCCTCTTAGCCATCTTTGTTGCTCATTTCTTCAATTTCAAATAACCAAATTTTACGAAGGGTCCCCCGTACCAATGGTGCATCCCTTGACCACATCATGTCATTTTCTATCTCTTAAGATTTTCACATAATTGGATATTATCCACATTATTTTATTGTGTGAATATGATATACTAAAGAAAGGGGCCTACTACCAGCTACAAGTTGAAGCAAATGAATAATTAAATATAGTAAGATTCTTAGTGGAACGAAATATTGAGGATAAGGTCGGCCTTGTCAGCTTCGCCATCCGTGTCATCGTATGTTTAATCTGGTTTTGGATAAACCCTTGTGCGTTATTATTAAATATTAGTACAAGCAATTTGTGTTGGAGATAAGTTTTGCATAATATTCTATTAGTTCTTTCAAACTATACTATTGTTATTATCAAAATTATTTTCAAGCTTACTAAGGCCCTTTAGTTTCCCAATTAGAAGAATGAGGAAAACAAAATTATTATTAATAAGGGAACTAATTGTCATTTTACAATTGTCCTATGTGAAGTATGAACCATGTTTCTTGAGTACAATTGTTCTATGTAAAGTATGAACTATGAACCATATCTCTTGGACGATTTTTAATGTGTCATATGTATAAGTCGTTCACTATTTTTTATTTATTTATTTACTATGCTTCTTATCAGATTAAAAATTAATTAAAAGTTAAATATGTCTTTAAAAGTTTAATATATATGAATCATATAGTAAAATAATGCAAATATATTTGGTATGTTGGGGGTGTAGATTTGAACCTGCAACTTTCCAATTCTCTACTTTTAGTGCGTGATAGAATTTCACATCTCAACTCTTTAAAACAAAAATATTGAAATCAAGGAGCATGTGTTATACGTGTAAATCAATATTACACTTACATTCAATAAAATTTTATTATTATGGCCTCTCGTATCATTAATTTTAGATCCACTCATTAAAGTTGGTTGACATGTGATAATAATGGATTCTGATTTTGTTCCAATTTTTCTTTTAAGACAGTCAAATTTATTAAGGTGTAAGAAACACCTAAACTAGGACAAAAGTGAAAATTACAAGGTGCCGTATATATACAGAACATCAAAAAAGATAAAAAATTCAACCGTATACATAAGGAACTTCAAAATACCCTTGCCAAAAAACCAAGCCACTAACCCCAAAACAAGATTACACATAACTAATATGCCTAAAAAGAAAACAGCAAAGATGGCACGAATATACACAACTAATACACGCAACTAATTCTCTCATTTTGTTCCAAATGGAAATCGATTATGGTAATCTAGAGAGTTTTTTTTTGTTATAAGTAATCTAGAGAGTTCAAACAATATATAAATAAAATCTTACTAAAAATTGTTATAAAACTCAACTACTTTGATGGATTAAACTTGACTTGAGTCTATTCATATTTTTATTAAATTCAAAAAATAAAATATTTATAATTTTTTATTTATAAAAATGCTTGGGCTAAAGATATTTGTGAAATGGAAATAGGAAATAAAAAAAAACAATGACATAAAATTAATCATATTTTCAAAATATTGAAAATATGAAAGTATTTTCAAAATATTGAAAATATGAAAGTGAAAAATGTTTCTAGAAAATGACAATAGAAAATAATAACAAGAATAGAGCTGCTAAGTAGTACGAAGATCTTTCATACAAATTTTCATGAACAGTAAATTGACATCACCAAAGTGAGGAGCTTTCCCTCATTAATTATTTTTAAAACAAAGTGAAGTTGGCAAAATTTGGAGGAGGAGATTCTAGAAATCAATTTCATCATGTATTATAAAGCTGACCCTGAAAATTAAATTAAAAACATGTGTCAGCTTGGATGAAGCCGAGAAGATTAATATAGCCGTGCATGATTGAATTTGCTTATATAAGGTTGTCTAAGGAATGAAAAATTTCAGAATCTACTCGTCCGTAAAATTTCGTAGACACTTCAGTCGTACCATTTATCATTTTCCTAACAATACATATTTGTCAAAAGTAAACGGTCCCTAAAAACCTTCATAGAAGTTGTGGTTGGGCCCGACATAATCTTACATAACCGACTTGTGAGGTGAGGATTGTTCTCACTTATAAAAACATTGCAGACCATTTCCTATTTGATTTGAGACTCTTAACACACCCCTTCACGACCAACATTATTGAGCTTGGTTCGTGGAGATAGATGGTGGGTGGCCCGATAGCGGAAACCTGATAACAGACGACTCAATGAACCTTGAAGAGACTCTGATATCATCTTAGAAATCGTGGTTAAGTCTAACACAAACCCACAAACCCGGCTGGTGAGGTGAGGATTGCGTCCACTTATACACATTGTCAGACTATCTCCTATCCAATGTGAGACTCTTTACAAACGTCACATTATATGATATATGGTACAAATATAAGTTTATAAGGGAAATGATCTTTCGATTGTTAGTATCTTTTTGTGGATTTTCAATGGGCATGATTCCAATTACCATTTTTTTTTCTTTCGCATCGGTTTCCCACCCACCAATGGTTGACGACTAATCCGGCTTGTGCGTAGAGGCATGCGCACTGACCAAACGTTGTTCTCCCTGAGAATCGAACCCAGTATTCCCCAAGTACGTCCTTGGAAAGAGCTCCTTCCCACTGGAGCCCAAACAACTTGGTTAATTACCATTTCTATTTCAAATGTACCCTTATGAATTTTTTTAAAAAAAAGAACTGGGTCGGGTGAGAAGGTAAAAAGGGGAGAGGTAGTTGGATAAAAATATCCGAAATGCACATTTAGTTTGGCCCAACAAAGAGCTAAAACTTGTTCTATATCAAAATTTGGTGGTTTGCTCTTGAGCCCCCTCGCAGCCCCTGAAAGATAATCGTAGGGAGTTATCTCCCGATGCACTGTTAAGCAAAAAAAAAAGTCTATTGGAATTTGCGACCTGATAAATTAACAAATAAAGGGCACAATTAAGCAATCACCGGTTAGTGCTTATTAGCCCGTGGATTATTCTTACATGTTCAATAGATCAAATATATTATTAGGCACGCTAACAATTTTTTTTTTTTTTTTAAAGTAACAAAGCAAAGACTCATACATTTTAGACTTAAATGCTCTTTTTATCCCTTAACTTGATTTCAAGTATCGGTTTGATTTCGTAAGTAATAAAATGTCCATTTAGATCCTTTAGTTTTATTTAAAGTATCAGTTTGGTCCTTTATGCTAATTTAATTCAAAAAAACGTTAAGTTTAGAAATTAAACTTATACTAATTAAATAAGCTAAGTGACCAAACTAATACTAATTAAATAAGTTAAGGGACCAAAATTTAACGTTTTTTTTGAATTAAATTAACATAAAAGACCAAACTGATATTTTAAATAAAGTTAAGAGACCTAAACAGACCTTTTTATTACTTATGAGACCAAACCGATACTTGAAATCAATTTAAGAGACCGAAATAGCATTTAAGCCTACATATTAAATATGGAGAAATGGAGACTGTGAAGTTCAAACACCGACTCCAGTATAATATTGTCTTTGTAGCTAACAACTAAAATGTGCTTACATGACACATTTTATTCTTTTAACTATTTAAAAATGAATTTTTCTATCATGTGCAAATTTATACATGTCAAGAAGCTTCAAATAGAAATTTTGTATTGGAACTTGCACATTTAATAAAACTTTTGAATAAATAGTTGATGTTTTTCAAGAAAAATTTACTACTATTACCCTTTAAAAAATTAATTGTATACTATTTTTTATTTATGTGAGAGTGCCTAAGATTTGTGTTCATAGTTTTGTGAGTACAAAAGACTTTCTCATTTCAACCAAAAATATAGAAGAAAAAGACAAAGAAGAACAAGCGAATGTCAAGAACATGAAAAGAAGAAATTAGAATAAAGATTAACATGAGCGTTTTCCCCTACGAGACGAGAAAAGTTAATACACAGAAACTGTTCGGTTTCTTCCCTCTTAACCACAACCCGTTGAAAACCATGGAACCTCGTATTCTTCGTTCTACCTATTTTGTTTGCTTAACTTGTAAGAAACTCTTTTTTGAAAGATTGTAAGAAACTCTTTGTAATTATTTTTTATTTACCTTAAATGTATTATCTGTGTAACTTTCAAAAACTTAACGATAATGTGGTAATATTTAAGAGTTACGTAAGAGTTTTGCAAACCACAGAATATGGTGTTGGTGGCATTGGTTCTGCATTTGGGTGGTTTTAATTATATTTCGTGTACCAAAAAAATTGAATTTATAGTAAGTTTGCCAATTTTTCAAATGCATCCGAAATTAATACACCTAACTCTTGTGAAACTTGTTATCCAAGCTTCATAGTATGGTGTGTTAAATTAAGGTTTAATAGCATTCTTCCTCAATTTGTGAACCTTAGCCCTTAGGCTTCCATTCCAATTCAAGCATTGCTTATCTTATCTGTAATGCAAAGCAATATGGGAAAAAAATCTAATACACAAAGGAACCATTTTCCTTTTTATTTTATTATCCTTTTTTATTGAGATTACTTAAAAGGGTCTTTAATTATAATGTTATGAAATTGATTTGATCATGTTATTTGGATAGTTTATCCTGACAAAAGACAACTTTTGGGACGAAAAGCTAATGGCTTTTCAACAATGGTGCTTTTGTTGATTGGTTAGGCTTCTTGGCCCCACATTTTTTCTTAGCCTTGACTTCACAAATTTGCTGAGCCAATGCCTATATATGTTGAAGAGGTTCCTGGCCTTCCTTCAAACAAGCAGAGTTTGGAATTTTCACTTCGAGTGTAAGCATAAACGTACGCTGCCTCAGGTACGTTGTTTGGCTTATTTCTTGCACTGTAAGAAAAGTGTCTTCACCATGCATGTTCTGTTTGTCATCATTGTTTAATTATGAATTTATTTTTTCATCATACTAATTGAAGGTCTTCATGCAGATTGTTGTATTTGCTTTGGAAGTGTGTTTGAGAAACTATGGAAAACTCAGAGATGATCAATGCTGGAAACCTCCCTGAGGCATATACTTCTAATACCCACTATTCAGTATTCCACACTATTTTTCATATGTTTATGAGTTTAATTTGTTAACAAGGGTCATGCATTAACCAAAATGAAATAATTATGTACCATTCGTGTTTGCGTTTTGTTAAGCCGTTCCCTTTGGCTATCGTAGGACATAAAGCATTGGATTTGATTGTAGGAAATAATTCATGTAGAGCTTAATTATTAGCTAAAGTGCTTGTTCTTATCTAAATAAAAAAAAATAGCCGAAGTGATTGTAAATATAAGATGGAATTAGTCTGCTTTGCATATAAATATTAAACTGGTCTAGCAATAGATATGAGGAAAATGCTTACCTTGGACATTAAACATGGTTTTCTACAGAACTTCTTGTACAAAAGGCTAACGGGAAAAGTTGGAATTGAAGGGTCGTTTTTGATATCTACTATGCTTAACTGGATTATATTTTATATGGAAGGACAGTCTTTTGGTTTACAAAATCAGTAGAAAGCTCCGGTTCAAATTATTACGAACATAATGCAATTAATTATGCTTGGTGATATTCTACAACATGTTGAAGTCTAATATATTTAATGAACATCAAACTCATAACTTGTGTAGTGGCTATCACTTCTTCAGTTGCTAAATCCATTTCTCTCTTTGTTTCATGATATCTTCAAATTTTTTACATAACAATTTTTGATGCATTCCCCCCTTATTTCAGAAGACAACAAACACAGAAGAATGTGTTTCCACTGACAACGAAAACATCATATTAAATCCCAAGTTTGAGGATGGCTTGAATAATTGGACTGGAAGAGGCTGCAAGATTGCAGTACATGAGTCCATGGCAAATGGGAAAATCCTTCCAAAATCCGGGAAGTTTTTTGCATCTGCAACTGAACGCACACAAAGCTGGAATGGAATTCAGCAAGAAATCACTGGACGAGTGCAGCGCAAGCTTGCCTATGAGGTCACTGCTTTAGTTCGGATATTTGGGAACAATGTCACTTCTTCTGATGTACGTGCTACATTGTATGTTCAAAAACCAGATCTTCGAGAGCAGTATATAGGCATTGCCAAGTTAGTATCTCCATCTCATTTATTTCTTTACCTATACATAGAATAATGCCATGACTGCTGTGGTTATTTTTTAGGTAATATTTATAAAAGAAAAAGAAAATAATGTAGTACTTTATAATTGAGTTCTTTCAAAATCATGAATAATTGATCTTAGAATGCTCTCTTAACATATACCTTTAAATAATTGAATTGCTGAACGTAGTTTGCATTACTATAGTGTGCAGGCAACAGATAAAGATTGGGCTCAAATGCAGGGAAAGTTCCTTCTAAATGATTCCCCCTCAAAAGTAGTTGTTTATTTCGAAGGCCCCCCTGCAGGCACTGACATTCTTCTAAATACATTTGTTATAAAGCATGCAGCTAAATCACCACCTTCGACACCCCCGGATTTTGAGGTTGGGCTTTCATCGTATTTTCTGCAGATTATTCATTGTTTACTGAAACAGTTAATTGTTTCTATGATGCTCTTTGTTGTGTGGCCGATTCTGTATGCCTCAAGCACTTGAAAATTGTTATTATATTGCAGAATGTTGCTTTTGGTGTTAATATAATTGAGAACAGCAATCTGGACAATGGCACTAACGGGTGGTCTCCTCTTGGTAATTGTACTTTGAGCGTCGGAACTGGTTCACCGCGTGTTATTCCACCAATGGCAAGAGACTCTCTTGGTCCTCATGAACCACTGAGTGGACGTTACATTCTTGTAACCAATCGCACTCAAACATGGATGGGTCCTTCTCAGGCGATCACTGAGAAATTGAAACTCTATTTAACATATCAAGTATCTGCTTGGGTCAGGATTGGTTCCGGATCACATGGCCCTCAGAATGTTAGTATTGCCTTTAGTGTTGATAGCCAATGGGCCAACGGAGGACAGACCCAAGTTGCCGACAGCAGATGGCATGAAATTGGCGGTTCCTTTAGAATTGAAAAGCAGCCATCAAATGTTTTTGTTTACATTCAAGGTCCAGTTTCCGGTGTTGACTTAATGGTTGCTGGACTTCAAATTTTTCCTGTCGATAGGCAGGCAAGGTTTAGATATTTAAGGAATCAGACCGACAAGGTAACATGATAAAATCTATGTTTATTCTAAGACATTAATGGAAATGCACCGGTAGTGTAATTTAGTTTTACACTGACATTCAATTAGAACTAATGGCACTGCCAAACAAGCCTATTTTGCAACTGCGATTAAAAATAACCGCAAATTATTGAATTTTCATTGGACGTCACATCAGTGTAAAACTGGTTTACATCGACCATGCTAGTTTACATCGACTATGTTTGTCTCTTTTCTCTTATTCTATATCATACACAATTCTAAAGTTAAATATCTCTTATATGAACATAATATTTTACATTGTAACTTTTTGTCCGTTTCTTATTTTAAACATTTGTCACTTGATGCTCTGCAGATCCGTAAGCGTGATGTTACTTTAAAATTTTCCGGGCTGGACACAAGCGAGTATACCTTTGTGAAAGTTAAACAAATACAGAATGATTTTCCAATTGGATCGTGTATCAATAGAACAAATATCGACAATGAAGATTTTGTTGACTTTTTTGTACAACATTTTAACTGGGCTGTATTTGGTAATGAGTTGAAGTGGTTTTGGACAGAGCCACAAAAAGGGAATTTCAACTATAAGGATGCTGATGATATGTTAGAGTTGTGCCAGAAGTACAAGATAGACATTCGCGGGCATTGTATCTTCTGGGAAGTCGACAGCAATGTTCAACAATGGGTCAAATCACTGAATAAAAATGATTTACTGACAGCTGTCCAAAATCGCTTAACTGGCTTATTGTCTCGCTACAAAGGCAAGTTCAAGCACTACGATGTTAACAATGAAATGTTGCATGGTTCATTTTATCAAGACAGACTAGGTAAGGATATAAGGGCAAACATGTTCAAGATTGCACACCAGCTAGATCCATCTGCTACTCTATTTGTGAATGATTATCATGTTGAAGATGGAGACGACTCAAATTCATCGCCAGAAAAATACACACAACAGATTCTTGATTTACAAGATCAAGGTGCACCAGTTGGGGGAATAGGAATTCAAGGTCACATTGACAGTCCTGTGGGGCCGATTGTTTGTTCTGCACTCGATAAATTGGCTACCCTCGGTCAACCAATATGGTTTACCGAGCTTGATGTGTCTTCCACTAATGAATATGTTCGAGGCGATGATTTGGAAGTTATGCTGCGCGAAGCTATGGCACACCCTGCTGTTGATGGTGTAATGCTATGGGGATTTTGGGAGTTGTTTATGAGCCGCGACAATGCACATTTGGTGAATGCAGAAGGTGAAATCAATGAAGCTGGGAGAAGATTCCTTGATCTTAAAGAAGAGTGGTTATCTCACACTCATGGTCATCTTGATGAGCAAGGGGAATTCAACTTCAGGGGATTCAGTGGTTTGTACAATGTGGAAATTGTTACCTTTGAAAAGGTAATTTGTCAGACATTCGTTGTTGATAAGGGTAACTCTTCATTGGTGATATCAATTGATTTGTAAGCCTCAGAAACTTGTATTACATGGTTGAAATGACATGCATTTGTGCTTATGTTCAATTTTTTTCTTCTTAGTGAAAATACTAAGTTCCTAATGTAATGAAAAGGTTGATGGACTTTGTCATATTGGAAAAGAAATAAAATAATATTTGTTGGTTTTTTAATTGAATTTTGGCTATTATATTTTCTTTCTACATGGCAAAACTTGTCCTTAACATCTCCAAAAGTAGAATTTCAATCTATTTGTGTCAGCTCAATTTTATGAAACTAACAATTTTTAGACCAATGGAAGATTTAATTTTAAAGTTGCTTAACTCAAAAATATCATATCTCGGATTACCTTTGAAGACTAATGGAACTTTTAGACCAATAGAATCCTCAAAAATCATTGAACACGTTATAATTTAGTGATTGCAAAAATAGATCATTCACTTTAGACAGGATAGTATTTGTGTACACAACCATATATTGAAAAAAAAATAAAAAATTCTATATCTAGTCACACTAATACCTTGCAAGATTATATGTAGGTTATATGTCTTGTGGGACTTTGTAGATGTCTTGTTATTTATTAAGAACTTAATGGGATGGGATGAGTAGCTTATTTATTTAAGCTAAGAGATTAAATAAGTTAGAAAGTTAAATGTTTAAAGTTTACACATAATAAATGACATACTATCATTTGACATTCAAAAAATTTATTAAGAATTTAATAATTTTAATTTGCCTATATGTTTTAGTTTTTAAATTGCTCCTGCCTTGTTAATGTGCTAGCATTCATGTATTAAACTGAAGTTTATCGATGATTTGTAAGGGTGTTTTGAAGATTTTTTTTCACTTTATGATATAGTTTTATCTTCATGTACTTTTGATTTGTTTTTCCTCTTCTCAATTTGGTTGTTTTAACTATTAAGTAATTTTAAAAGATTGAATAAAATAAGACAATGATATGTTCAGGGTATACAATTAATAGTTTTTTTTTTAGGAACAATTAATAGTGTTTTTAAAATAAAAGCGAAAAATTTTGTTCTAATACAAACACACTACTTTATCCTAGAAAATTAAGTGATTGATCTCAAATAGTTAATGAATTTTAATAAATAATAAATCGTTTAGAAGAACTTAAATTTAATTTTTGGGTAAAACAATTTTTAGTTACAACAAATTATCGGAGTATTTTTTTCCTGATAACTGAAAGTTTAAAGAAAAAAATACACACTTGCTTTATTCATAACGGGTCAGCCTGTTTGAACTTAAAGACCAGCCAATTTGGTCTATAGAATTTATAATTGGGTGTGAACTTTAAAAATTAAAATAAAAGGATATTATTAGGACCAGCCCGTGGACGAAAACTGTCTACCATGCTATCATTGTGTCAAGTTGTTAAAAAATGTTGCAACAATGAGTGGTATCACATTGACGAGTAAAAAAAAAACTTGTGTTGGTGGTATTTGTTACTACTTTCTTCAAACAAAAAAAAAAAGTTACTACTAGTATTTTTCATATATAAAACTTGTTAAAAATTGGAATGGAATTATTCTATTCTGAAACCTTCGCTGGTGATTAACGCTTTTTACGTAAGCATGCTTGTGTGTAAAAGTTTACCTAATTCTTATTGACATTGTCACCAAGCATATGATCCTTTAAAAGCATCAACTTGTTTGGTGCGTCCAATGGAAAGAACGCGTAAGTACTTAATTTGATTGATTATCATCGCTGCCAAGTATAGTATTTTCCTCACAGAGCTGTGATTGGCTCTATGCCGCCGCCAGATACAAACAATTGGTGCACATCAGAAATTCGATAATGAAAAGATGAATGCATGATTATGATGAAATT
>Ga0099826_10002117_pt1 | contig 12585 bp, 7 predicted proteins | sample Mtrugardesep15_FD_76830 | JGI IMG/M metagenome (GOLD analysis project Ga0099826, IMG submission 76830) | Root nodule microbial communities of legume samples collected from California, USA - M. trunc garden sep15 | ecosystem: Host-associated > Plants > Roots > Nodule | place: USA: California...
ATATATATATCATTAAAAGTTTTTTTTTTAATTTATCTTCCAATGAACTTTACATTTATTTGAAATGAAATAATTTTTACACATATCATTTACCAAAAGTTGTACATTTCATGTATATATTTAGAATAATGGATTACAAAAATTAGACTAATATATACCAATTACCAAAATGCATATTTAGATTTTTATTTAAGTGAGTTGATATGCATGGTTTGAAATCTACATAATAATCTTGGGATGCAAAATATAAGATTTGATCCCGCAACCAAAGCGATATGTAAGGTGCAAAGCAAAAAGAAAACAGGAAGAGTTATAATTTTAGGCATATGCTTTCTCATTTCTTCCACTCAATCCCCGAAACTCACTCTCTTTCCCGTGAGTTCTTTCTTTGACATTCCTCTTTGCAGAAAGAAAGAAAACACTAATCAATCATATTTTACAAACTTATTCAATCAAAATTTAATGTGTGACATGAAGCAACTAGAAGAACATTATTATTACATTTTTCTTCTCATTTTGGGTTTCTCTCATGAAAGATCATAGAAAACATAACAGAGCCATTTCATGGAGCACATTCTTTTGGTTCACCATTGTGGTTGTCTTATCTTCCATTATCTTTACCTCCCTAATTATTTCATCCATCCACCCCTTCTACCTCCCTCGATTTCACATCCCAAATGCAGCTTTGAAATGGCGAACTCCAGTGGCACCCCAAATCACAATTCGGGAAACAGTTATGCTTCCCGATCATGTTTTGATTTTCCTAAACTACCCTTTATCTTTTCGCTATCACACCAAACATGACTTTCAATGCGTTTACTTATCTCCTGACTCAAAACCTCGTTTGACTCAAGAACCGATTCAACTTTACTCGATTAGGCCCCACGAACAAATCGTACGTTGTCAAATCCCTCCACGTGGCGAGAATATATCACTTATGATAAAATCCAATGGTCCCATTCAAATAAAAAAGTCATCGATACATAATTGGGAACCATTAGTCTACGAAGCTCTCTTCGATCGCGATAACACCACCATCGTATTTGTGAAAGGCCTTAATCTACGACCAGAGAAATTAGGTGAACCGTCTAGATTCCAATGTGTGTATGGTTGGGATTTCACGAAGCCCAATTTCTTATTTAAATCTGATGTTCTATCAGTTGCTCAAGAAATTATAAGATGCAAAACACCCATCAGCATTTTAACCCAAGCCCAAGCCCAAACCCAAACCCAAGCTTATGTTAAAGTCTCTATTCAAGTTGAAGGTAAGAAAATATTTCCCTCTATCGCAAGGCCTGAGCTTATTTCATCACAGAAACTAGCAAGGCGAAAGCCGTACGAGTTGTGCATTTGCACGATGCTCCGAAACCAAGCACGATTCATCAAAGAATGGGTCATGTACCATGCAAAAATTGGAGTTGAACGTTGGTTTATTTATGATAATAACAGCGACGATGATATAGAAAATGTGATTGCATTCTTACAAACTGCGGGTTACAACGTCACGTGGCATCTATGGGCATGGGTAAAAACTCAAGAAGCAGGGTTTGCTCATTGTGCTCTACGGGCCCAGGCCTCGTGCGAGTGGGTTGGGTTTATTGATGTGGATGAGTTCTTCAACGTAAAGATACAAGGAGGCTTGAAACATGTTATTTGGAACTATTCAAAGCCGAGAGACAATGTGGCTGAAATAAGAACATCGTGTTATAGTTTTGGGCCTTCAGGCCTAAAGGAAGTGCCACGTGAAGGAGTGATGATGGGGTACACATGTCGTTTGGCGGAACGCGAGAGACATAAGAGTATTGTGAGACCTGATGCACTTAATCAAACACTCGTTAACGTCGTACACCACTTTCATTTAAGAAGACCGTTTATATTCATCGATGTAGAAAAAGATGTAATGGTGATTAACCATTATAAATATCAAGTATGGAAAGTATTCAAACAAAAGTTTTATAGGAGGGTTGCAACTTATGTGGCAGATTGGAAAAAAGAACAAAATGTGGAGTCTAGGGATAGAGTACCCGGTTTGGGAACCAAACCAGTCGAACCGGCTGATTGGTCAAACCGGTTTTGTGAGGTAAGGGATATGGGGTTACGAAATTGGGTTTTGAAGAATTTTATGGATAGACACACCCATCTTTTTCCATGGCAACCAGAGTTTCAACGTCACATAATTAAAAGGAGACGAAGGCGAAAAGAAAAAGGCATTTTATGATGTGATAACTTTAACTTATACAATATGTACATTCTCTTTCATTATTTTTCTTACAATACCTTGTATTTTGAGGTTTCTCACCCACATGGATGTAACTTTGTAGATGACCTAGATGGTTTGTTATTTTGTATATAGTGTAATTACATTATCAACTAGTAGGTTGAGTGTTATTATTTAAACTTAAAAGCAACATGTATTCAATTAAAATAGTGATTCTCTATTTTTTTGTTGTTGTTATACATGTTACAAAGTTTTAAAATTTTGAAAGCACTATAATATTATAACATAATTATTAAGTATAGAAATTTCTTTCTTTCTGAACCTAACTATTATATCTTTTAAACTAATGCATATAACCACTTAGAAGGAAACCGTTTATTCTCAAATACCTATCTGCACCAAGGGTATCAATTTTCTAGTTATAAAATTATTCTTATCAACTATATCTTTTGATAATCAATTCCCAGTTTAATTCAATATCAGTAAGATGTTTTTATTAACAGATGTTGATTATTATTATTATTTTTCTTTTCAAAATGTCACAATTCAATCTCTTTTGGTAACATTGTAACCACTTAATATTGTACCACACATATTCAATTTTGCACTGATAGCAAAAAATAGACACCACTTTAAATGAAGTCAAAAATATAATGCACTTCAATGTCAAATCACCATTCTCGAATTGCAAATAAGATAAAGAAATATGTTTTGTTTGTAAATAGTTGAAAATGCATGAATATGAACTATTCACTTAACTTGGAACTACAATGATCAAAGGGTAGATTTTATCAACATCAATAAAATAATGAAATTTTCAAAAAGGTTAGAATGAAAACTTACAAATTTGTACATGCATGCTCCTTTGGCACAAAAGAAGATACTCTCATACGAATCTAGATTCAAATTTTTTATTATTTTTACATTGTATTATTTCATCTGGACCTGATCTTATGACTTAAGACTTTTGTAAAGTTCAGATGAGACAATTTGTTCAAGAACAAAGAGGGTGCATTACTTAGGTACTTGAGTTACACTACATAGTTTGAGATATGGTAAAAGTCAAGTAAAATTGAAAATTTACTTGGCTATGATGATAGTTTATTAGTTTCAAAATCTTGATGACTTGAAGTGCACTACTACTACTAATGCATTTTCCTTAAGCTTAGGTATGTTACCTTAGATGTCAAGGAAATAAAAAAATCTAGTTAAATCCAATACAAACTTGTAATATGTAGCAATATCTATAGCAATAAAGTTATTTGGCTGAAGAAAATTATGTTTTGTTTGTAAATACACGGTTTCCATTCAATTTTATAATAATTTATAAATGAAAATGCAAACGTATTTCAAGAAAAGTTTCAAGCTATACAAGAAGTTGTCAAAGCACAAGTGAATTTATCAGAAGGAAAATATATAATAATATATCTAGTAAATTTCCTACAAATATTTATGATCCCGAGCAATGGAAAATATTGTAAAGATCCTAAATTAAAGAGTGAAACCATGTCTTTAGCCACTTATGTGCTTTCAATATTTTATCAACCCTGAAAAGTTTTAAAAATTTAATGAATATTCTGAATTTTTTTCTTCAATGTTGGAACAATATTTTCATCCACAATAACCTTCAATGAATGGAATTTACATAATACATATTTGATCCTATGGTATTTAAAAAAATTATATTGAACTTCTCTGATTTACAAATGTATTCTCACAACGTTTTGTTACCGGTGTTAAGCCACTTTGCTTAACACCACACTCAAATACAAAACATTTTTAAATGATTCAACAATTATACTCTTTTTAATTTTGTAAAAATAAAATAAAATTATACTCCTTTTATATGAAATATAGTAAGTTGTCCTCTAACCACATATTTGTTGATAATACAATAATATATAGGGGTTGAAGTTCGTACTTCGAATTTTTCACTTTTCTATACTTAAAATGTGTAAATACCTTAAAAGCTAAATTTTAGCCACTAAATTCTTTGGAAAAAAAAAATGTGAGTCACAACTAGTATGTTATTTGACAAAAATAATAATAATTGCATAATGGTTCAAACTATTAATTATATTCCCATTCCGTATGGTCCCTTCCTTCCTCATATGATGCCAATTTTTTGAACAGAGAAAGTTTGAACGGCAGTGGTGCACATAGGTTCACACATTACATTATACTATACATTGCATATTCATAGAAAAAAGATATAGTGAAGAAAAAAATCACCTAAAAAAACAAAAAATGTAATGAAGAATAAATGTAATGTAATGTAATAATTAAAGACTACCACGTGATGACGTGGACAGTGCATGTAAAGACAAAACGGGACCATACCATGCAGATTATTCATCTAAGTTTCGAGCTTATAGATAGCCAACTTCTCTTGCTCAACTCTTCCATATCTAAAGAAGTTGAGCTATTGGCAAAAAAAAAAACTTTTTAACTTTAATATTCTTAACACTTCGCAACATAATTAAAAGATAATCTTTAAAACCTATAAAAAGAGATTGATTTCATCATATTTTTTGTTACTAATTCAATTTTTTCTAGTACTAATAATCTTGAGATATGATTTCTCTATATCCATATTTCCATATAAAAGCAATATTAAGATTTTGTGTGACGTTTTCTTTCAAATTTTGTCCTCATTTAATCCACTTATAATTTAATTTATACTTATTTATCCAACCATGCAATTGAAGTTTTAGTGTAGCTACTTTTTCTTTCAATTTTATCATTCATTTAAACTATTATTTTACTTATAATTCTATCATTCTCTACTCAATCAAAAAACTAAATTTGTATAAATAATCTAATAAAATTTCATTACTTCCATTATTCTTATCTATAAACACGATAGACCAATATACGAAATCTTGTTTGAAAGAAGTACTCACATTTAATGTTCGTCACGTTGTGTATAGAATTATCTCCAATGAAAAGAATATATTGGAAATAAAATAAATAAGAATTTGGACAGCACGCTGGTGCATATAAGGACAATGAAAGAGCATTGGTGGGCTGGCTAATATTCTCATGTATTAATGGCTGCTACGTGCCAATTTATACCAAAATGAACTCTAGTCGCAAAAAAAAATGTTGCTAGATTGGTCCCTAAAAAAAATGTTGCTAGATTGGTTTGTGATGCAAAATACATGGTCCAACCACAACAGTAACTTGCCAAATTGTACTGGGGCCATCTGAATTGGATGAAGCTTGAGGTGTAAGGACTAGGAATTATGATGGAAAGAAAAGAGTGGTACTTGACAATGAAAGCTCGTGTAGAGTTTCCTTTATGAGAAGGATATGTCAAGGATAATCACTTTACAAAGTGTGAGTGTAAGTCCTTGTTGTCAAAGATATTAACTTGTCCTCCTCACGAGGGCATTGTGTACAGTTCAAGAATGATTGATCACTATTAGCCATGATGAGTACACGTTAGCATTCTTCCATCTAAAAAAATTACACAAGGGAAGAGCAGTTATTAGGTTTAGTTTTAGTTGAGATGTTGAGTTAAAGTGTTCGGCGTAACATCGATTATAAATTAACTAAATGTTTGATCTATAAAAGACGTAATTTATATATTCAGTGGCTTAATGTTTTTGATGGAGAGGGTGTCCCGATATCATGTTTAAGTGACTTAATGCTTTTTGTGGAGAGCGTGTGTCGAATGTCGATATCTTGTTAGTCTTGGACTATCTGTTGTTACTCTCGACGAAAATTGGGATACTCTAACTGAAAATTGGGAGAGCCTCACAAAGTATCTTGGTATAAACCTTCCCATGCATCTACGTATACAATTAGAGCCATCTTCGTCGGAATCATGCTAGTGGATTTTTAGCTACAATTTCATTCTCGTAAAAGTTAGAGCCATCTTCCTACAAGTTAGAGCCATCTTCCTACAATTTCATTCTCGTAAAATTGTAGCTACAATTTCATGCTGGTGGATATTTAGCTGCCCTAGAACTAGTCTACAGTTAGAGCCATCTTCCTACAATTTCATTATCGTAAAAGTTTAGCTATTGGTTCAATTTTTTAGTTGTACGTCAAGCTTAATTTTTTGTTAATACGATTCTATGTATAGAAGTTAATATTGAATACTTGGCTTCAAATGTTGTAATAAGTCGAAAATGAATATAATAGTGTAATACAGAGTGTTAAAAAATATATAAACATCACAATAGTGAATTCTCAACACATAAGCATCTAGAAAAAACACAATTGCCTTTTTGTTATAAATCCTTCGAAATCTTGATAGTCTTTAAAATCTTATAAAATTTTATGATATAAATCTTATGAAATCCATATGATAAATCTTGATAGTCTTTTAAAATCTTAAAAGTCATAAAAATCTTGCAAAGTCTTTTAAAATCCACTAGACTTTTTCATACAAAATTGTCTTTTAAAATCCTAATCCAATACACCCCCCGAAGTCTTGCAAGTTTTTGTGAGATTGTTGAATGAGTATTTTGTTTATACTTTTAACTAAGAAGTCTCGCAAAATCCATTTCATAAAAGAATCCATTGAAATCTATGTATTTTTGAATACCAATGGACATTTTATAAGTAATAAGAAATCTCAATTGAATACCAACTGATTTCGTTGCATTGTAAAAAGAATCTTAATTGTCTTGATTGAATACCACAAGATTTATTTATATTTTATAAAAGTCTTGATTGAACACGACAAGACTTTTTTATGATTAAAATGTCTTTTAAAATCTTTTGAAATCTCAATCCAATACACCCCCCTAAAAGAATTACACAAGGGAAGAACAATTATTAGGTTTAGTTTTAGTTGAAATGTTGAGTTAAAGGGTTTGGCGAAGGTCGATTATAAATTAACTAAATATTTGATGCATAAACTAAATGATTGGACTCAAGTTATTAATGAGTTTCATCAAAAGACAAATCGTTCTTGAGAGTCTAAGTTCAATTTTTGGATGGAACAAATCTTGATTAGACAATACTTAACTCGTAGCCGAACTTCGGATTACCAAAACCTCTTTATAAACCGGAGGGTTAACACCAACAAAAATATTTGATATATAAAAGACATGACTTATATATTAAGTGACTTAATGTTTTTGATGTAGAGGGTATCCCAACATCATGTTTAAGCGGCTTAATGTTTTTGGCTTAATGGTTTTGATGGAGAGGGTGTCCCAACATCATGTTAAGCGACTTGATGTTTTTGGTTGAGAGGATGTGCTGATATCTTGTTAATCTTGGACTATTAATCTGTTATTGCTCTCGACGTTTTACTTGAAGGATCTCATTTGCACGATTAGTATCTCAGAGACCAAAACTACACAAATACAATACGAGAATCTAAACTACAATTAGAATAAACTATTTAACAAGTTACTCATTCCGTCTCATATTATAAGTAATTTTGAAAGATTAGTTTTACTCAAGACCGCACATCAATAATTGCTTTAAGTATGTTTGGGTCAACCCACATTGTATTAGGGTTAGTTTTAAAATTGATAACTATTTAATAATAGTGTAATTAGACTTCAAAATCTGCCATCACATTATATTTCAAGGTTGGAGCTTAGCAAGAATGAAAAATGTTTTCTACTCGAAATGGTTTCTTGTATTAAATAATACTCACAAAAATTATTCAATTATGTCTGCTATTTTTAACAAAAAATTAAGATTATTTATCCAAGAGATTCTGTTTCTGAATGCTCACCCTGTCACAGTCGATAGCAAACAGTAGCACATGATCAAGAGATAAGTTGTTATACATGTGTAAACAAATACAAATAAAATAAAAATCGAAAGGTTCTATTTTTGTCCAATTATTTTCTGTTACCCATGTGACCAAGTGCAAACACAGAAACAGGTGTAACATTAGTACAAATTTTGTAATGTAGGACAAAGATGACACTGAGGTCGAGATGAATTCTATGTTAGGCATGTCCTAGCACTCTACTCATCTTTTGAAAGTTCCATTTCTTCCAATTTTGTAATAGTTTCTTTCTTTGGCAAATCACACTTTTTCATATTTCAGAATATTGAAATCATAAGCTTCTACGAATAAAACAAATATTAGGTTTCTCTTGGTGGAAAATATTCCCTTCCCTATCAAACTAATCCACTATACAAAATTCAATCATATATGATTACAATCTCACTTATGGAAATGAAAGGAAATAATACTAATATTAAGGAAAATACAATCGACTGAGTGCATGTTTGAATTGAAAATGAAAATGTTATAATTATCATGTTACTATAATTTTGACAAAACTTACGGTTTACGGCTTCAATAAAATTACAATGTCATCGTGATTTTTCAATCTCACCGTTAATCAAAACATACACAGAGAGATATTCAACAAATGAAATTGGCTTTATTATTATTGTTTTAAATGCATACTTCTTTTTGAGAATATTGAGACAAGCTCATTTGCAGTCCACGTCACTAGGGAGAGATTTCTGAGATGTGTGAGTGAGTCTTTGTTTAGTGATGGGAGGATAGAGTCACATCCTGCTAGCAATATGACATATTAGTAAAGACAAATATGAAAATGAAGAAAAGTTAAACTATATAGGATATAAATTAGCAATTAAATTAAAATATATAATAAATAAGAACATATTCTGAAACCATATCATTATTGAATGTAACCAAAAAAAAAAAACCATATCATTATTGAAAGCCTCTATAATGCCAAATCTTTTAATTATATAGAACATAACTGTGACCACAAATTTCTAGTACAAAAGTTAAAATTTGGCATGGAATGAATACTTAATGTACTACCTATAATTTCTAATTAAATATTTCTCAAATTTTATAAATTATTTGACAACATAATTTCATACATCAAATTATGTAATACCTATAATTTCTAATTCACTCATTTGACATGACTTAATAGATGTCAAGAAAATCTGTACCTGAATTTTTTGTAAGATACAACAATGAATATGAAGCTAGCACTCTTTCTTCAACATCATTATCATAATTCAATGATTGTAGCAACTGTGGTGTTAAGATTGAAAGAGCCATTTGTGGTAACTTTGTATCTTCAAGTAAGTGGAGGTAGCTACACATCCATGAAATAGTTGTAAGACTTGCACGTGCTAGACTTGGAATGCCATTGGCTATAGAATTTGCAAGTGCAGATAGCAATCTCTTATTTCCACTTTTGAACAAGACACATGCTGCTCTTTTTTGCCAACTCTCACCTTCTTCTTCCTCCTTATTTTAATGAACCATATGCAAAAAATAATCAAATAATTTTCGAGTACTAAAAAGGGAATCCACTTATACTAGAAAAAGGTCTCTTGTGTGAAGTAATAAAGACAAGCAATTTCATTAAACATCAGATGAACTATTTACCTATTTATAGTTATGATGTTTAAAAAATGAAACACAAAATATGAATAAACATGTCATCATATAATTTTTATGTTATTAATCAATTTATAGAAAATCCTACCAAGTAGCGAGGAGTTCTCAAGTTAAGTCTCAGGTTTGAGTCTTGTAATTTTTTTCTCTTTTTATATATAGATGTTAACATCTTCAACTTACATAATTGAAATACGTGACATTCAAATATCGATAGTCTAAACTTTTTTTCCTTTAAGTCTATGAGGTGTTAGTTTAATGATAAGAATTTGACTTTGTTATCTCAATGACGGGGTACAAATCTCATCCAAGATATTTGTAAAATGGTAATTAGTGTCTCTTTATTTAATAACAATTTTCATCTTCTCCAAACTTTTTTTTATAATTATGTATATAATTTTTTTTTAGCATCAAACAACAAAAAATAATTCTTTGAACCAAAGCATACCTTGTGAATTGAGTTATAAACAACAATTTCCTTGCAAGAAGGAAATGAATCTTCTAAGTAAAATTCTTGGAAACCAGCTTTTTGTAAAAGCAAATTTTCCATCAATGATTCCCCTACATAAGAGAAATGCCCTCCTAATAAGAGTAGAGCTTTTGCTAATTGTTGTTGAACTCTATCATCACATAGTTGACAATTTAAAGCAGTTACAATGGCCTCAATAGCTTCTTCTCTATATATGCTGCCCTTGAGATAATTATCTTCCTGCAACACATCTGCTATTGCATTAGTGAACTCTTCAACATATTAAAATTTTCATTCAACTCATAAAGAGTTTCAAGCATGACCGGAGGTTTAGGGTCCGAACCCTAGAAACTAACATAACCACTAACTTACTAACATTTGCCTATAAAATGTACGAGGTCTAAAAATTATGATTTTTAAATGAATTTAGTCTCAAAATTACATAATTGTGTATAACCAATAATTTCATATATGCAATTATAAGTTGAGTGAATTACCATAAGATCAAGCATCAATAGTATCACTGCAACTAAAGGCCTTTCTTCTAGTGGAGCCTTTTGAAGGTAAATGAAGAAAATGTGCATTGTGTTTAAGCCACTCCATCCATCTTTGAGACCTCTTAAGAATTTCAAAATCTTGGTTCTTCTGTTGTATTTTCGAAAACAATATCGATATAAAAAATTAGAACAGAAAAAGAAAAAGGAAACACATGAAAAGAAATTAATAAGAAGTACATACCTATCAAGGTGAAGCAATTCAAATAGCAAAGACAATGCATAACCACTTGAATTTTGTTTCCTTCCAAGAACAATGAGTTCAAGCAATGAACTCTTGTTAATATTCTCAGCCAAATAGCTTCTACAGCTTCCTTCGGCTCGAATGCAACATGAAATAATCAAAGCAGAATTCTCCTTCTCATGAATCTCTCCATCATCAATTCTTTTCATGAGAAGTGTCAATCCACCAAGTGAAAGAACTTGTCTTGCATTCTCCAAATTCTTATCTTCATCAAAACCATTGAGAAGTTGGTCCAAAATGTAAAATGCTGCAACTTGTGGACTACATTGTACTGTGAAAAGTGTCTGCAATTTGTCTCCAAATTCCAACACTCTAAGTATCAATGGCACCCATTCTGATGATATCATTTGTTTTGCCATTGGTTTTGATAGATAAAGAAGCACTGAAGCCTTAAGAAAAAGACTAGTGCTTCTTAAAAGTCTCACAAATAGTTCTAGCTGTGGATCAGAATTTAGTATTATTTGTCTAATTGAATCATTCCTTGTTATTAATTCTGCCAAAATCGATATGATCAATTCAAGAATTTCGTCTTCAGTCGAGACGAATAAAACCTCTAAGATACCTTGGACTACAATTGATTGTGTCAATGCTTCTTCAATGAGAGGATCACCCGGAGAGTTCAACCAAGCTTTGGTAACAACGCGAATAGCGAATTCACATTCGGTTAGAATATCGGATGAACATATAGTTGTAATAGCTTCAACTAAGTCACTTGAAAGAACACTTGAAGAAGCATTCTTAGATTTAATATAGTTGATTTTTGACATGGTTTCTGTTGGTATGAACCTGCAAGACAAGCACTGGAAATAGTCCAATCTTTGGTGAGCTTTATTCTTATCAATTTGGTTTGATGATCTTCCAAAAGATTTTCTGTCTTCTTTCTGTCACAAGTGAGAAAGGAGATTAGATTTCTGAAATGCAATTCTGTATAAACAACTTAATTAAACACATCATATAAGTGCTTATGTATAGGCTATTTCCATAACAAAAGATAACATAAAGTCAAACTGTTTTAGTATAAGTTATAAGTTGTTTTCACTGGTTATCTTTGAGAGCTTATAGAAACAAGCTGAAAACAACTTATAGCCATGTCCTAGGCTGTTTCCAAAAGCTCTGACAAACAGATAAGTAAATCCAAATAGGCCCTTAACATATATAAATTTGAAGTAACTGAAACTAACCTGAACCGAACTGCATCTATAATCATCTCCATACATTTTTCCCTTGCTTGGTGTCAAAATTCCAGTTTGGTCACCAAGACTAGTAGATTTCTGCTGCTCTTGTTTGAGGCCAAACACTGCCTTGTATCTGTTGCAAAAAAACCAAAATTTTAAAGCACATAATATAAGTATATAACTACTCACTCAATAATGAAATGTAACCGAAGAAAGTAAATGTATCTGGAAAAATTTCTTCAGGAATGAAATGTAAAGTACATGTATCTTGTCCGGTAAATATATATTTTTGCTTATATTTCATTGCAGACGGAGTACCGTATACACATATTTGTATATCATAAAAAGATGGTTGCTGTCACTTACAAATTTGGATTAATGGAAGAATTTGAAATTGAAGAATCTGAAGACATTCTTCTTGATGACCTACAACTTGGCCTTGATGGCAATGGAACAATTGGAAGAGGAAGCTCACTAGCACCACTAACTTTAAGCCATTGTTTATAATACATAGCAAAAAGATAAGTTCCACTATCCATTTTTTCATTGTAAA
>Ga0099826_10002118_pt1 | contig 12583 bp, 17 predicted proteins | sample Mtrugardesep15_FD_76830 | JGI IMG/M metagenome (GOLD analysis project Ga0099826, IMG submission 76830) | Root nodule microbial communities of legume samples collected from California, USA - M. trunc garden sep15 | ecosystem: Host-associated > Plants > Roots > Nodule | place: USA: California...
ATAAAGATAGAACCCAGCCTCACAGAAACACCAAGGGAGAAATAAACTCCCACAAAATAAAACAGAGAGAAATAAACTCTCACAAGCAACCAACTTTAGAGGTACCACATATACATTTCTTCAAATCAACAAAAGCACACAACCATGAAGAAAAGTATCACATCATACAAGCAGACAGCTGGATGTTTCAACATTCTTTAGCACATCCCGCTTATCATACCCAAGCACAAAAACACAGTATCACTCCCCCTCAAATAAACAACCATAGAGTGTCTGCTAAAAAACATATACTACTTCCCCTGAATATATGCATGCATAATAAGGAGAACTTCAGAAACAGGAAAACTTCACATGCAAACAGATGTTTCAACATCTGGTACAACATCTTGAAAAAGAAAACAAACACATCTACTCCCCCTTTTTATCCATAAACTCTGACAAACTATCAGAAAACTCCACAAACTTTGGTCATCACTTTCGGATCCATCCTTCTTATCACCAACAGACACAGTATTACCATCCTCATGATCAGAAACCTTCTTCATTTGAGATTTTTCATTATTAGAGGCAGACTCAACCACAAAATTTATTTGATCAGGTTGAACCAAAGATGTTGTAATATCCAACGCAACATCTGGTGCAATAGCAGTTTTAAAAGAAAACACATAAACACTTTTATCAATAGTATTATCAACATCAGCAACATTCAAACTAGACTAAACAAGGTTGCCAGACTTAGTCAAAACAGGTGGAACACTAATCGACGCAGAGGAAGTCATAAGAGAACTTACATTAGGAGTTTTAGGTTTCCATTCTTTCCTAGCTTGAACACTCTTACCCCTGACCTTTGGTTGAACATGAGGCTGTGGATATCCATACAATTTATAACAGTACGACCTTATGTGACCATATCTACTACAATGATGACATATCCAAGGTGATTTCTTTTTGTTTCTTGGTTGGGGGTTCAGATGTCGGACAAGATGTTGAGGCATGTGATCCAACATTAAAAACTCAGTCTACTTTTCACGAGGAACAAACTTCTTTGTGGGAATTTTGATCTCTTTGTTCACAATGCCATAGTCAAAGTCTATTCCTTTCATATTTCCAGATGTCTTCCCAACTTGTAGTATTTCATCTAACACATTAGAACCATTATTCAACATCCGAACAGATTTGGTCATGTTTTCTAATTTTGAATTTAACAAGGTGTTTTCCTCTTGTAGACCAGTGATGATAGACATAAGTTTCTCTTTTTCAAGACAAAAATCATTGATAGTTTTCTTTTGTTTCTCTAGTTTGGAAGATAGAAGAGTTACCTCATTTTGAAGGTCAGAATTAGTTGACAATAGTTTGTTCCTTTCAGCCTGCAGTTGAGCTGTGATTCTCTTATGCTCCATTTCAGACTTAATCACCTCTACACTTCTGGCACAAAGCTCTTTGTACGAATTAACTAGCTCTTCATAAGTTAATTCTCCATCACTTGATTCTTCATCAGACTTATATCTTCCTGTTAATGTTGTCACATGATTGGAATTTTCATCAATTTTATCCCTTCTTTGAGACTCACTGTTTCTGCTGATGTTGAACGAGATGTTCTGAACATTTGGCCTTGATTTTTGGCAATCATCTCCAACATTTTGTTGAATTCTCTACCAAGACGCACAAATGCATCTAAAATCTTTTCATCAGTCTCCATATCACATTGAACATCTTCCTCATTAGTGTTGAAAACAAAAGCTATGCTTTTCTTCTTATATCCATTAGTTAATCCAAAGGATTAAAGTGAGCTTATTAGCTCATCAACCTTCATATTGGATATGTCTTGTGATTCTTCAATCGTAGTCACCTTCATATCAAATCTCTTAGGTAGAGATCTGAGAATCTTTCTTACGAGCTTTTCATCAGACATCTTTTCCCCAAGTGAGTCAAAGGAGTTAGCCATGTCAAGGATATTCATGTGATAGTCATGTATGCTTTCATCTTCCAACATTCTTAGATTCTCAAATTTAGTAGTAAGAAGTTGAAGTCTTGCACTTTTTACCTTAGTTGTACCTTCATGCGTTGTTTTGAGAATCTCCCAAGCATCCTTAGCCACAATACATTGCTTGATTAGTCTGAACATGTTCTTGTCTACCCCATTTAATAATGCATTCAATGCTTTGGAATTTCCAATGGCCAGTTCATCTTCAGCAGCAGTTCATTCTTCTTTTGGTTTCAAGACAACTGTCATGTTACCATCTGCATCAAGTGCCACAGGATGTTGCCAACATTTTAGAACTGCTTTCCAAGTTCTGTTGTCAATTAACTTGAGGAAAGCACTCATACGTGATTTCCAATAGTCATAGTTTGACCCATCCAATAGACGTGGTCTGTTCACAAATCCTCCTTCCTTGTCCATCAGGCTAGAAATAAACTTCCCTAGAGCTCACCCTAAAACAGGCAGGGTGCCTGCTCTGATGCCAATTGAAATTCTAGCGTACTTGTTTTAATACGTTCTGTAAGATATTTCAACGTTTATAATGTTTCGTTCAATGTTCCAACATCATATTGTAAATAGAAATAAAAACAAGAAAATAAATGACAAGAAAGTAAAAAGGCACAGTGAGTTTGTTAACCCAGTTCAGTGACAAACACACCTACTCTGGGGGCTACCAAGCCAGAAAGGAAATTCACTATAATAGTATCAATTCAAAGTACTATGTAAACCACCCCCGATTCACACGTGAACAACCCATTTCACTGCCTTCTCACTTAATCACTACCCGTGTAATTTCTACCTAAAACTCTCACTAGTCCTACATATGAGAACCTCTGCTCACTTCCTCTTAGTCACAGATCCAGTGACCGTCAGATTTAAACACAAATGGTGAAGTTACCTTCAAACAGACAACTACGACCTTGCTTAAAAGCTTTGGTGTAGTACAACGAGTTTACAACTCAATAAACAGTTTTTAGCATGTATCAAGATGATACAAGAAAGACTCACAATAAAAAAGTACTAAACTTGCATTAACACAATACAAGAGTAGACACACAAAAGACTCAAAACCCTAAAACTAGACTTTTAGAAATGACAGCTTGAATAATCAATTAGGTCTTTAAGTCTTGTAAATAGCTGAAAATAAAAGAACAAGAATAATAAAAGAAATAAGAAAAGCAAGAGCTTTTATTCAAACAAATAGTTGTCACATAAAATTCCCAAGAACAAAAGATGATTAACCAAGTCTGATGGTTGTTGTATCTATAGCCTAAAAGCTAACTTAATCCTTGAGAAAAGGTATACACATTACATAGCAAGCAACCCATGGGCTTTTAGGTTTGAAAAGAAACAAACATAGCAGCCTGGAACCTTGGCACGACCTTGTCTGTGCAGGCATGGGCCGTGCCTGGCTTGCTGAGCAAAACAGCAAAAAGGGATGGGAGGTCGCGCGCGGCCGTGCCAGTCTCTCTGGTTTTGGCACTTTGTTCTTTGACAGCAGGCACGGTTTGGGCTTTGTCAGGCACGGCCATGCCTGATATTTTTGCATATAATCTTCATGTATTTGGTCTCAATCAGCCACAAATCATGCTCTAGATCCTTCCTTTTCTTAACCATGCTTCAAAACCCTTTCTTTTGCTCCAAGACTCAATCTTTCACCATATTTGTTCCCGAAATTAAATAACAACAAATTGAAGTACTAAAGTTCAAAAAAGTAATTAAAAACAACTAAAATCTTAATAAAATAAACATTTAAAACCAACTAATTATTGACTTATCACAGTTCTTGGTCATGACTTGGAGAAGATGACACCCTACGAACGAGGCATTATGGGTTTTTTAGATAGGATGACCCTTACTGATATTCATCAACTCTTAAATAAAAAGGGTGATGCCGAGAATCTAGAGCTATATTTATGTGAGTACTGTGATTTTTGCTTGTTTTCGGACGTTTTTCTAAATTGTTTTTAATTCTAATCATTGCCTTATTCTGTTTTATACTTCTAATAGAGCGGGGAGGAAGAAGTACTTTGTCGATTTAAATGCCAAGAAAGAGCATAAGGTTATGTTACTAGCGACTCTGCTGGGGTTCTTCTTCGGAAGAACAAGAGAAAAGATTTATCCTCAAAAGCTAAAACATCAGGCGGAAACGCAGATATGGAGATTGACGGCCTGGAGAAGGTTGTTAGTGGCGAGGTCACTAATCTAGTGATTTCGCCAAAAAGGAAGAAATCAAAAACCGGGAGGGCAAATGTTGACAACGTGGAGATTGTTTATCTTGTAGCTGAGGTGGATGCGGCTTTTCGGAAGTCTTTATGGCATCGAGATTTCAACTACTGCTAGTACTTGGAGTAGCATGTTCCTTTTGCTCTAGTGGACGAGGATGCCAACTTTCATGGAAAGTTTGGCGAGCTGATGCAAGATGTTGGGATTAATGCTCTTTGTTATTTGCTTTATATTCATTCTATGGAGAGGAAGTATGACGCGCTGGAGAAAGAGTACCAGAATTATTTATGTTTTATTTATTTCCTGAATTTCTATTTTCATTGCGGGCTTGGTGTGGCGAAGTATGGCTTGATTAATACTTGTTTTATAGGGTAGTTTGATTTTACCACGATCTTGTGGCTTTGAAAGTATGGTCGTAATTTCTCAGTGGTAGTTACGACTGCTAGGGCCAAACATTCAATATTTTGGTAAAGTACAATAATACCGGTTTTTCTCTGTCTTCTGAGTCTTCAGCTAGTACTTGCTAAAGTACAATAATCGTATCTAGGGTTTAGATTGTTTATGAGATGCCTTGAGAATGATCTCAAAGGTGGTATTTATAGCCCTTTGTGGGCTTTGTTTTAGCGTTACTTAAGCCATAAGATCCCAAGGGTGGTAGTTATAGCCCTTTGTTGGCTTTGTCTTAGCGTGACTTAAGCCCTAAGCAAGTTGGGCATTAGGTCTTTTTACTAAGTTCTAGATGATTCTAGAATTTGGCTGTGGCGGCGCCTTCAGAAGGGCGCACCTCGACTTCATGAGCTCTCCCGGAGGGCACCTACTCCTTTCTAGAGGGCTCTTAGGCCTTAAGAAAGTATTGACGGTCCAGTTGGGTTTCTTTTAGCCTATGTAATATTCAAAATATGCTTTTGCCTATGTAATATTTCAGACTTAAGACTTTTGGCTTATGAATTTTGCCTATGTAATATTTCAGGATCATGTTGTGTCTTACGACTTTTTTACTTTGTTATGCACATATATGCTTCGAGGATCAAATTGACATCTGATTAAATAATTCAAGGACTCATTTGATGGGTTGTTAATATAATGTAGGGATCGATTTGATAGTTAGTCAAATAATTAGGGTTTGAAGTTTTTTGAATTGAGAAAGAACGTTACCACTAATTATTGGAAGATATTTTGGGGATTTTGGAGTGTAGATTACAGATTGTAAAATTAGGGTTCAAATTTTATATATTTGGGGAAGAAATAGCCGTTGGGGAAGAAAAATATGTGAAGGAGCAACACATTTTCTGCAAATCAATCAAATTTATTCTTCGAAAATTTTGGTCACTATCGGCCAAATTAGTCCCTGCTTGTGTGGCATCTGACATGGAGACCTATGTGAGAGGTTAACGGCCACGTTAGCACCGTTAACATCCAAATTGGACAGAGGGACCAAATTGATTGACATATGTCAAATTCAGCAACTAATTTGATATTTCGCATAATTGAGGGATGATTTTGGCCGATCCTTGCAAATTCAAGGACGAAGTTGATGATTCACTCTACATAATATATACAAGATATGAAATTCAAACCCTAGACACCATAAAAAAAATATTATTCTATTTTGGCTTGTTTTGTTTGTGGAAAAGAAACATAAGATGCACATTTTGGTACAAACACTTCGTGATACTCGTGTGTCTTGCCTCACACGAGATAAATTGGTGGATGGACGTTTTTTTGTTTTTTATTTGGTTGTGAATGTCGAGTGTTTGTAAATAAAAGCGTATATTCATGTGGATCTGTACGAGGATAAATTACTCTTTGTTGCAACCTTAAATGACAAATGCTTAATTATTATATATAAGCATATGAAACTGGTGTCCTTCATTGGTACCTACCCTTAAATATCAACTCTCCTAGTAACAAACAAAGCAACAATGGAGTCTCAATCTCAACAATCCAATAACAAACTTCATGTAGTTTTTCTTCCATTTCCAACTCCTGGTTATATGATTCCAATGATACACACAGCTAGACTATTTGCCATGCATGGTGTTAATGTTACCATCATCACTACACATACTAATGCTTCAACATTCCAAAAAGCCATAGACAGTGACATCAGCTCAAGTTGGTCTCCCTGATGGTGTTGAAAACATGAAAGATGGAACTTCATATGAAACACTAAGTAAAATCACCCGTGCAATACGGATGCTCCAAAATCCAATTGAGAATCTGTTTCAAGATCTTCAACCAGATTGCATAGTTACTGATATGATGTATCCGTGGAGTGTGGAAGCAACTGCAAAACAAAGTATTCCAAGAATTCATTATTACAGCTCAAGCATATTCTCAAACTGTGCAGCTCATTTTATGATGAAGTATAGACCTCATGATAATTTAGTTTCTGATACACAGAAATTTACAATTCCTAGTTTGCCTCATACAATTGAGATGACTCCTCTGCAACTTCCTGATTGGTTACACAAAAAGAATACTGCCGCTGCCTATTTTGAACCAATGTCTGAATCAGAGAAAGAAGTTATGGAACACTATACAATAGTTTTCATGAACTGGAAAGTGATTATGAAAAACTGAGTAACACTACCATGGGGATCAAAACTTGGAGTGTAGGACCAGTTTCAGCTTGGACCAACAAGGATGGTGAAAAAAAGGCCAAAACGGGACACAGAGGAACTTGGAAAAGAGGAAGAATGGCTAAATTGGCTTAACTCAAAGCAAAATGAGTCTGTATTGTATGTAAGTTTTGGCAGCCTTACTAGGTTTCCTCATGCTCAGGTTGTAGAAATTGCACACGGATTTAAAAACTCAGGTCAAAATTTTATCTGGGTTATAAAAGAAAATGATAAAGATAAAGATAGAGAAGGTTTCCTGCAAGAATTTGAGGAAAGGATGAAAGAAAGCAAAAAGGGCTATATCATATGGGACTGGGCACCGCAACTTCTGATATTGGATCACCTTGCAACCGGAGGGATTGTGATTCATTGTGGTTGGAACTCAATTCTTGAAAGCTTAAATGTTGGTTTGCCAATGATCACGTGGCCGGTGTTTGTGGAGCAACTTTACAACGAGAAGTTTCTTGTTGATGTTTTGAAGATAGCGGTCCCAGTAGGAGTAAAAGAAAACAAGTTATGGATTAGCATTAGTGTAGAGGAAGTGGTGAGAAAGAAAGAGATAGTTAAGGCTGTGGAGATTTTGATGGGAAGTGGCCAAGAGAGCAAAGAAATAAGAAAGAGAGCAAAGAAGCTTGGTGAGTCTGCCAAGAGGACTATAGAGGAAGATGGACACTCTTACAACAACTTGATTCAGTTGATTGATGAGCTGAAATCGTTGAAGAAATCGAAAGCACTCGGTAATAGAGAAGATTAGACAATTATTTTTCTCAAGCTATTTCTTGCTGTTATATGTAGTTTAATAAGATGAAACAGCATCGGGTCATTGTTGTGCACTGTAACAACATCGATTCTAAATGTTGTCTTTGGTGGGGTGTCTAATTAAAATTTCAGTTTGCTTTGAGTAGTGTACTGTTGTAATTTTTGAAATTTCCCAGTTAAGAATAGAAATTTAATTGAAGTTTTCAGTAACCAAGAAACTATATGATGGTTGCAAAAAATTTACATGCAGAATTCAAATATGTTGAAAAGAAACTATATTCCTTGAATGTTCTTACTTTTAAGCATACGTTGCTGTTTATTGCAACTGTTGTCATACCTAAGAAATACTTCTATTGTCACAACTCACAAGCCTAAATAAATCATTTAGGCATACACTTAACAATACATATCATTTAATTAGTACAAAATACTACGTTATTAAATTGTTTTCTATTTCACCTTTTACAAGTTGTGTGCGAGTGTGTTTCAAATGATTTATATTTAGGATTGTGACTCCATAAGTGTTCCTCATCATATAATCAAATGCTTTCACTGCATTATTAAATTTTCAGTTTGTTCTATCTCAGTATCGCAATAAAGCCATGTATGACAACTTAACATCCCAGTACTTAGCATAGTTTACATATATTTTAGATAGTGACATGCATCAGCAAACTTATATTATTCATTTCATTATCTTAAAACTTAGTTACTTACAACATATATTGAATTCATTGGGTTCAATTATGAGCATTATGAATTCATTGTCTACTTTGTATTTACATTTTATTTATCTGTTTTGGTTTTTCAGTTCTAGTCTAAGGGGTATTTTTTGAATATTAGATTAACAACTCCAACTCTGTCAAAGTAGAGCATGAAAGTGAAATTTAGTAGGGGCTATGATGTAGTGTAATTTCGAATGACTTCTCAAAATGGTATGGCAAAAACTTGAAATTGACTGATTTATTGACTCTGAGATGTTTGTATGGATGTGAAGTCTTTTGTCATCTCTAAATAGAAGTTCTTTTCGTTCAGTCCCTTCTACCGTCTGTGACTTGCAGTTATCGGTAATATATGATACATTATTTCTTGAATGATGATGTAATGAGATCTTAACCAAATACCTTGCTTCTATTTGCAGGTTATGAATATCATACCACTTAAGGTGGTAGTCCTCCCAAATATGCTCAAAGAACATTTACTAAATACAGAGGTGTCTCTTTCGTCAATGATATACTTTTAGTCGCAACATTTGCTACTATTCATGAATTTATAGTTTTAGTTCTACTTGTCAAGACATGGAGCAAACTATGATACTATTACTCTTATATGTTGTATGATGGGCGCAATTGTTAAACATTCTTTTGTTCTACACATCTAATTTGCTCTAATCGTTGAAATGTTTAAAAATTGTATCTTCTATAATACATAGTTTTGTTGTTATAAAATTCATATAAATGAATCTTTTTCCTTCGGATTTACGTGCGGAGTTTCCTGCGGATGTACCTGTGAGTATTTTCGCAGGAAACGTGATTACGTCAAAAAATACCTTACTGCATATTTCCTGTGGATTTTTTAACATTTCCTACAGATGTACCTTTACTGCGGATCCTAAAATCCTAAAAAAACAGTTAGTCACGAATGTATTAGTTGGGAACCTAAATCCTGGAAAAACCGCAGGAAATTGGTTTCCTAAGAAAGTTTTTCCCAAAATCCGCAAGTAACTCTGCAGAAAAATCGAGAGTTTCTTGTAGTGTGTGAGAGGAGAAATACCTCGTATATGTCTTGGATTTCAAACCTTAGCAGAAATGGCGCACAAAGCTCAACATATGAGCTTCGATTCCATAACCATGAATTGAACTATTTCAAAAAATGAGAGAAAATGTATGAAACATTTGTGAAGATTGAATTCTACCCAAGGGAGAATTAAGTGTGTTACATTTCTATATAGGTTGAGATTTGTAGCTCAACCCCAACTAACATTGATTACAACCAGAATGTAACTACAAACTAAGTGTAGTTGACTTGTAATTAACTTTCATTAGCTAACTAGCTACAACCAGTATAGCAAAAATTATCATTTGTTTCTTTTTCTCTATACAAATTGATCACAATTAGATTAAATAAAATAAAGCCTTAAATGTGTGTTTAGTCCCTGCACTTTCATCTAATTTTGGCTTTGATCCCTGCGCTTTTTTTTGTTTGGTATTGGTCCTTGTACTTTATAAAACTTTTGGTTTTAGTCCTTCTGTTAAATATTTGTTAAAAAAAAATAATAACAGTGTGCCACATGGACCAATCATGGCACGCCACGTGGCACACTAAAAGACAAAATTTTATAATTGAAATAAATAAATTTAAATAATTAATTTTTAGTTAGTTTTTTTTTATTATTTTATTAGATATTTAAAATAAAAAACAAAAAGAAGATGAGAAAATAAAGAAAGAAGAAAACACGGTTCTTCAATAGCAATGTCATTTGCAATAAGTTCCTCCAAAGACTTAATTTCCTTTAAACCTTCTGGTAAACTGTGGAGCTTTGAGCAGCCAGAGACATTCAGAATTAAGAGGGACTTCAATTCACTTATTGTATCTTGAAGACAAACAAGGTTCTTGCAATTTTCTAAATCCAGGCTAAGAAGGGATACAAGAAATCCAAGTGAAGATGGAAGTTTTTTTATAGCAGTCTCCTCTAAACAAAGCTTTGATAGAAACCGCCGTCGATCCTCCCTTTCTCCCTTCTCTCCTGTGAAACTTCTTCACCTCCACAAATAACCACACAACTAGCCGCTCCTCCCTTTCTCCTCCTCCAAATCCAAACAGTACGATGTAGATACTGATAGTCGTGATGCGACGAGTTCATTAATCTCCGCATCACCATTCAACCTTAACGGGTTGTTCTCCAAACCGTCGACGCCGTTGTTTCATTCTCTTTGTCTTAGTTCAGAGTTGTTATTATGTTTCATCATCCCTCCTCGTCACCGTGATTCTCCGGTTCTGATCCTTCACGGTGGTGCTGGTTTCTGGTGTTCATGGGTGTTGTTTTTGTGTTCGTGACTGTTGTGCTTGTGGATGTTTTGTTGCCGTTGTGTTATCGGTTGTGTGTTGTTGCTCGTCGGTTCTGTTTTGTTTTGATGGTGGCCGGTGTTTTTGACAATTTCATAAATGCGAAAGGGTTTGGTTCCGTTAAACCCGAAAGGGTTTGTTTGTTATTGTCGTTGTGGATTGATATATGGTGTTGTTGTTGTGAAGATGGATTTTGTTGTTGCGATGATTGTTGTTGTTGCGAAGGTGAATTTCGTTCAGCTGACATCAATTGTTGTTGTTGTGGCGAAGGTGTTTGTTGTTTTTTCAATCTAGGTTCGTTTGCCGCTGATTCTCTTAAACGACGATGTCGTAGCTTTCCAATGGCAACACTGTGCATGGTGATGGTTTTGTTTGGTTTGTCTTTGATTTGTGATTCTGGATTTTGGTGGTTTCGTCGCTCTCCGGTTTCCGTTCAATGGCTTCTATTGATTGTTTTGTGTTGGTTGATATTAGTTTTAGTTTATCGATTGTTTGGTCTTAGGTGCAAGACATCTCAACTGTTCGGGCTGTTTTTTGATTGGTTTCATAGTTGTTTGGATGGATTCAGGTGTGGGAAGAGTAACACATGTGTTGTTATATTGGTCATGTGTATCGTTTCGGCCATAGGGCATTTTGTGAGTGTAATTTTGACGAGCAATTTTCTTGTTGTATGATGTTACCAGGGTTTTCGGTCAGTTTGTTCTTTGGGGGGTGTGTTTTTGGATGAAGGTGCTTGGGAGAGCTAATGGTGTTGTTTGGGGTTTTATTACCGACTATTTTTTAAAGGTTGTTCGTTCTTGTGCTGGTTTTTGATGTTACTGTTTCGGGGGTTGTGTGGGAGTAGCAGAAAGTACTGGTGGAAGTTGTTTTTGTGGCAGCTTGTGATGATGTTTAAGGGATTTGGTACAACTTTTGTTTATGTTGTTGTGCGGAGGTTTGTCTTTGATTTTGGTGTTAGTTTGTTTTTGGTTGTTAGTTGGTGTTTCTTGTAGGTTTTTTGATTTTAATTTGATGCACGGGTGTATTTGTTTAGAATTGGGTGCTCCATATCTATCTTTTGTATGTTGCTATTTTACGACTCTTAGCCTAGCACTCCTTGTACTGGACAGGACTCATTGTGATTTTAATAAATTTAGTTTTGGCTTCTTCAAAAATAAAACGCTTTGATAGATTTTCCATATTTTCATCAAACTCGGAAAGATGTTTAAATTCACAGCAACCACAAAGACTATTTTCCTGTGTTTTCTTCTTTCTTTATTTTCTCATATTCTTTTTGTTTTTTATTTAAATATCTAATAAAATAATAATAAAAAACTAATTAAAAATTATTTACTTAAATTTATTTATTTCAATTATAAAATTTTGTCTTTTAGTGTGTCACGTGGCGTGTCATGATTGGTCCACGTGGCACACTGTTAGTTTTGTTTTTTTTTTTAACAAATACTTAACAGATGGACTAAAACCAAAAGTTTTATAAAGTACAGGGACCAATGCCAAACAAAAAAAAAAGCGTAGGGACCAAAGGCAAAATTGGATGAAAGTGCAGGGACTAAACACACGTTTAAGCCTAAAATAAATGGTTAAGATTTCATTTGACACTTTGGTGTCATTTAATGCTATCACTTTTTTAGTGTTTTACTTTTTTTTTTGACAAAAATAAACCGATATTCATTCTTTCAAATTGATAGAGTACATCGCAATCAGATACAAACATCGCTAAAAACGTAAAGGATGAATCTGTGAACAAACTCACAACACCGAAGTTAATAGCATACAACGGAAAAATGCCTACAAATAATATGATAAAATCTAAACCACCTAAATACCCATGCTTCCGGATCTGCAACGTTGACGCCCAAATCATTGATTGAATTTGTAATTGATTGATGTCGATCTTTCAATAGGAATTAAACAAACACCGCGACAAGAC
>Ga0099826_10002119_pt1 | contig 12579 bp, 6 predicted proteins | sample Mtrugardesep15_FD_76830 | JGI IMG/M metagenome (GOLD analysis project Ga0099826, IMG submission 76830) | Root nodule microbial communities of legume samples collected from California, USA - M. trunc garden sep15 | ecosystem: Host-associated > Plants > Roots > Nodule | place: USA: California...
CTAAGATTGAAAAAGAAACTCTTGCTAAGAAAAGCGTTGTTATTAATTATGCAATAGTCAAAATGAAATATTATTAACCATACGATTAGAACCAAATGTTAATTATAAAGGAACCTCAAAATGTAAATAGAATAAGAAGACTCTCGGTCAGGGGGCTGAACATAAATACAACAAAGGATGAATCCACCATTGATGATTAAGATCAAAAGATAAGCTAGAATTTTTTTTCTTTTAACCACCAAAAGGATAATAATTTAACTTTATTAATTAGATCCTTAATTGACTTTGCCTTTCGCAGAAAACAACCGTATTTTTTCCTTACATATGACCCACAAACTGGCGAGTCAAATGGTACAAAAATAATAACAATTCTTTTTTAGAACCGCCAAGCAACCAAAATACACATATGATCAGACAAATTTGAAGGATTAACTGAAAACATTGCTTCGCCATTGTCCAAATACTCTTGAAAACATCACATCCCAAAAATAAAGGATTTATGCCTTCCTCAATACCACATCCACTAACACACACATTCATGTTTTGTTGAATAATTCGACTCCAAACAATATAATACTTTTTGGCAACCTATTTCAGAGCAAACGTCACGCAAAAATTCAAACTTTTAAAGGTGTTGCTTTGTGCCAAATAATATTTTGAAGGTCATTGTGATCAACCGGATCTTTCTCATCCAACAAGTGATAAACATCTCTGACGGTGTCGCCTTTGTCAGGCGTGAGTTGTAATTTTCACCTATTTTCCACCCCATCTTGTAATAAAAAAAATGGTAGATAATAGCTCCCTATACTCCCTCGATATCTCCTCCTCCAAAGCAAACAATTGGTGGCGCCATTTTCAAGCCTCACCACCAATCCGCCAATCAAAAAGATACATCTCTGCTACTGTTACCAACTGATTTGTTAATTATGATGTTGAATTTGTTAATTATGTTGTTTAATTTTTTTTCTTTTCGAAATAAATTATGTTGTTTAATTTCTAGATGATGTATGATTTGTCTCATAAGCATATTTTTGCCACAAATTTGTTGATGATGTTTGATGATCTGCAACTTGTCAACCCACCGCTAAATGATGCGGGATGACATTTTGGATTTGATCATCTAAATTGTCTCGATCCGTCTCATTATATTTTTTAGTGGGCCTACTATTTAATAAATACTCTATTTTGCCTAAAATAATCTTTATTCCTTCCTTATTATGTACTCCTTCCTTTGTCAAAATAAAAAATGAATACCTCTTTCGTATGACCTATATGCAAAAAATAATTTCAATTGATGAACCTTCTTTACTTGCATTATTTTTATGTCAATGTATTTCACTTTGCATTTATTTATGGTAAAATAACTAAACTGAATTCTTTGCATTTCAAACTTAACTGTTTCAAATCGAACTGAACTGTTCCGAACAGAACTGAACTGTTATTGTTGATATCTTTGAAAAAAATACAAAGAAAACTAACAAAATTGAATTTTAGTTACTGAACTGAATTGGACTGTTCCGAACTGTACTTAACTGTTTCGAATCGAACTGAACTGTTTTGAACCGTTTCAGTTCAGTTTCAGAACTTTTAGTAATGGTTCAGTTTTTTTTTAGTTCAGTTGGTTCAGTTCAGCAGTTCAATTCGTTTTTTTTTTTGTTTTTTTGCCCACTCCTAGCAAAAACAGTCCAAGTGAACATTAAAAGAAGACCAACATTGATTTCTCTATTGGATTTAAGGTCTAATCCCCCAGACTCCCAAGGATGACAAAGTTGATACCATGGATTTAGCAAGCATAATTGTGCCCATAACTAACAATAGCGTCCCCTTCCAAGATGCCATTTTAACCTTTATTCTATCGACAATATCTTCGAATTGTATGCATTTAGGTTCCCCCACCAAAAAAAAATAATAATTCAGCATCTTAAATATTTGAAAGGAATAACACCCGAACTAAAACCCAATAAATTAGCAATCATATTCTTACGAGCAGTATCCATTGATCCATGTAAAATTTACTCATAGGAAGACTTATGAGCTGGCTGGAAGCTATATAGTATCGAAAAATTTGAAGCAGATTGCGGATATTTTTCATATAAGCAACACAAAATAAAAATTTCATCTGCATAAAGAATAGGAAGAAACCCACAACCATACCATTAACCAAAATAGATAGACGAGCTCAATTGAGAATGGTCAAAATTCAATTGCAAAATAAAGGAGGGAAGCTGAAATGGTGAAGCACAAGTAAAAGAAAATTCCAATCCGGTGTATCGAAGGATTTCTGAAATTCAATTTTTAGAGCCAAGATACCTCCAAACTGTGGTTTATCACGAAGATTAATAGCTTTCAAAGCAATGATAACACAGTTAGAAATAGGGACAAAGCTAGAAGGGGGCCAACAAAGATTATAGTAGTATGCTATATTTTTTCTAGTCTCTATATTTATCTTATGTGAACTTTGAAATATATTGTATACTCAACATATTTTTTACGTAATATATTGAGCCTTAGACACTTAATATATTTTTTGTGTACAAAAGAAAAAGAACAAAATGTTCAATGTAAATTAGAAACCTTTAGGAAAAGAAATACAAGTTTAATCTTTCAATATGAGCAAAGACATAAAATTCAAAACTATTTTAAACATCTTTAAAGGAATAGACTGACTAAGGCCATACTTGGCAATGCCAGCCACTTGATTAAATTAACGAGAAACATGTTAACAAGGAAAACTAGACGACAGAGGACATAGCGCCTTAATATGAAACAACAAATGATGAAAAACACTTGCACCATCGTCAATCATTTTAATGGCAGAGAGAATTTCTTTGTATAATGACACAATGAAATTTATGTTGTTTGCCTATCAAAAGATCGTGGTAAATTTCCCATAAAAGCCTTTTAACTTAACAAAATAATAAACAAGCATGAATATTAATTTATTAGAAGGAAATGTTAGTTTTGTTTGACTATATTAACTTTTGATATATTTTATAATTTATTAATTTATCTTCTAAGTTGTGTGTAACATCCCATGGACGTTACATTGTGCATTTGAATTTTTTTCTCTTTCCCTAATTACACTTTTAAGTTTGGTCTCCCGTAAGCTTAATTTTTGGCTTTGTCCCTAGTCAGAAATATATCTATCCCAAATAAACCCACACTGATTTTTTCAAATTATTCGAGAAGTTATCGAATCTAATATGTAAGCCAATATTTTAGTGATAATTTTGAATTGAAAGTTAGCCAAAGCAATTGACCGTTAATCATCCATGGAGGACATTGTCTTCACCTTCTGAATCAACACAATAATATTTGAATTAAGAGTCGGAAGAATAAATCCCACACGAAAAAACTCTTGGACCGGGAAGAGAACATCAACAACAACAATGTTCCAAAAAATTGATAAAAATGGCCCCTAAACCCATCTGGCCCAGGAGCTCCATCAACATTCAAATCAAAAACCGCAATTTTAACTTCCTCGGCTAACGGAATACTAGTAAAAAAGTTATTATCTTTCTCAGTTACAACATTAGGAATTACCTCATACATCAAAATATTTGGATTGCAATATTTATGTCCTTCGGAAATAATCCAGAACATGATTCTCAATAGCATCGGGGTTCACTGGAACATCATTTTTGACTTGCAACTTTGTGATTTGATTAAAGACCACTTTGATCTTAGCAACACGATGGAAGTAGGAATTATTCCTATCCCCATGAATAAAACTATTGTTGCACGCCTTCTCATGCGAAATTTGATCCTGACAATTTAACGTTGTGGTGAGAATAAGTTGCGCTTCTAAATTCTCTGCATGTCAAATCATTGTGCATACCTTCAGAATCAATCGGGAGCTGAATACGGTACACTTCATCAACTGCAAATTTTACTTGAATTGTTCTACATTGCCAAACACTAATTTATTCCATATGTTGGATGCATGCTTCAAGCACTTAAGCTTCTTTTGAAGCCAAGAGAAGGCAGAGCCAACTAACGAAATACCCCAATTCTCAATGACAAGGTGTATACAATCATCATGTGTAGTCCAAGATTTAAAGAATTTGAAAGGAGTAACATGCGTAACCTATAAATAGTCTTGAGGTGATGGCCTAATTAATGTATAACTAAAGTACAACATGAAACATTCCTTCAAAAATCAAACCACTCCTCATTACAAATAGCACTATCAAGCTGTTGAGCGACATTTTCCAGCCCCATACAACCATTATACCTTAAGTGTTCAAATGAGTTAACAGATTTAATTTAGTCCAAGATAAAAATTTACGACAAGAGAAAGTCGGAGGTCGATGTCTACCACACTTACCATGAGCTCCAAGAACAGCATTAAAATGGCCTAAAAAAATCCATGGACCATGAAAACATCCATGAAGATTAGTTAGATCTGTCTAAAGTTCAAATTTCAATTTCCAATTTGATTTTATAAACTTCTAATATCTTTTCGCCACCATTCTGTCTTTCTTATTTTTCTCGCCACTTTCTCTCTTCCTTATCTCTCTCATATCGCCTCTTTCTCTCTCCCCCACTCTTTCTTCTTCTCTCTTATCTTTTATCTCTCACTCACACTCTAAAATTTTTTGTTCAATAAAAACTATTTACTCTCTCTCCTACCTTTTCTTTTTCTCTCTTATCTTTTATCTCTCGGTCTTATGTTCTACTATATTTTTTTTAAACAAAAACTATTATGTTCTCTCTCCCTCCCTCTCTTATTTCCGTCTTTCTCTAACTACATTTTGACTTTTGCCTTAAATACATTTTGGTCCTCCTATTTTAAAACTTTTGAAATTTTATTCCCTCTATTTTAAAAATAAGCTTTTTGGTCCCCTTATTTTGATTATTTTTTTTAGGAAATTAGTCTCCCACCTCAATTTGGTGTTATTTTTGTTGATGTGTCAAGATCATTAATCATGTGTCATTGTACATTTGGCCAAAATAATATTTATGCAATTCATCTTTTCGTTTATTTCAATAATTCTATTTCCAAATACTAAAAAATTAAAATACTTAAATAAACAATATAATAATTTGAAATAAATAAATAAAATTTAATTGAGCCCTTTCTTCCGTATTCATTTTCATCGTTTCTATCATTTTTCATGCTCATCTTCGTTCTCTCATCCTCATATGAACTCCCTCCATCCTCATCCCCCTTTCGTCGCTCTCTCTCAGAATTTGCATGATTCATTTTTTTTAAAGATTAATATTTTTAAAATATAATTATTTAAATAAATGAAAAGATCAATGACATGGATAATGTTTTGGCCAAATATGCAATGACACATCATTAATGACCTTGACACATCAGCAAAAATAACACCAAGTTCTTGAAAATTTTAACAGGGGATCAAAAAGCTGCTTTAAAAATAGGTGAACTAGAACTTCAATTTTATTTTTTTTAAAACATTTTGATAAAACATTTTAATATAGCTGAAAGTTCAATGGGACATTAATATTTAATCTAAATTACCCCTTTATAGCCTTAATTTATTTTTTAGGTTTTAGTTTGGACCTATAAATTCGTTTCGTTTTAATTCGGTCCCTAAAGTTATATAATAAGTCTCTTTAGATTTTTCCATTTTATTTTAGTCACGTAAGTTTTGAACATTGAACATTTTGGTAGCGTGAGTTACTAAAGTGTTTAAAATATCTAATATTCGTTAGTCAAGTGATAAAAATGAAGATAGCAACACTCAATATTTGGAGATGGAGTATATATTGTATGCTCAAGAGTCACGAGTGAAGACATTAATCTTGTCTTGGTCGCTTAATGTAAGACATTACTGCGGCAAACGCCATAAGTGCAACTTGATTGAGATTGAGACTTTTGTGGGTGGTGGTTTTATTCGGGAAAGAGTTAAAATTATTATTATCATCATTGAGGATGTAAAACCATGTTGGTGGGTTGTGACTTGTGCATACTATTACTGATGCTATGCCAACAACTAACTTGATGAATTGGAGTTGCTTTGAAAAAGTTTTCCTATCTGGTGTAGTATGTGTGTTTTTATTGTCGTTGTCGTGCACAGTGCACACTGATCCTGTTTTATTTTGGATCAAAGATGATGCTATTATTTTTGAGTTGGAGGACATGATAGAAAAATCTTCTTTATTTAATATCAACGATGGTAGAAAAAGAGGTTAATTTTGTACCATCCTGATGCTAGCGATTCCTGATAGACGGTGACAAATCCAAAAATTTAATAAATGGAGTCAAAGTTATTTGTCATAAACCTTAAAACAATAATAATATATTACTTGAAAACCGATGAAATGATGATATCATTATCATTAAGCAAGATATTAGGAAAAAGCTACGTCGCACTAAGAGGACGAAATCACGAAAGAAAAAACAAAATAGATGTGTAAATCATTTATTTCAATAAAAGGGAAAGAGAAAAACAAAGTTAGATGGGTGATTTTAGATATTAAAAAAAATTGACCCTAAATCATCCATCTTTAGTAGATGAATGAGAAGAAACTAGAGTTTTGGTGATGCCTTACAAGAGAGAATGAAATTTTTATTTAAACGATTTTAACAAATTTTTGTCTTGTACGATGTTATGTGAATAAAAGATTATTTTTGTATTTTAAACAACTTATATTTAAGATAAATCATTATATTGTGATTTAATGAAGGACAATAACTTCAATTTTTGTCAAATCCCTCATCAAGTTATCATATTGATCCCTTATTTTTTAGTAGATTGAACACAAGGCATATGATTCACTCACACACAGAGTTCAATGTTTTCATGTGATACTTCACACCTTGTTTTTGGTAATCACAAGATGGATATACATATATTAGTTTTTTTAAAGTACTTTACACTTTTTCACACTTTATTATGGGTGTGACTGTAAGTATTAGACATAGCAACACAACACAAGGCAAAACAACACATAACAAATTTTTATGGTATTCAATCATTTTTTGTAGATAAAATATTAAATTAGACAACTTATACATGAGACTAAAAGTTGTGTTGTGGATTAGTGAAGGACGAGAATTTTTAGTTTGGGTTGTGTTAACTGGTGCCCACGGGGCACTAGTTAAGAAAGTAAAAAATAAAAATGTTTACTTGAAAACAACAAACTTTTAACTTTTAAAAAGTTGAACATACCTCTTTTTAATAATTTCCAATACAAAATTTTTAAATTAATCTCCTTAACTAGCCACAGGACACTAGTTAACATTTTCGTTTTAGTTTTTGTCATGTTTTTAATTTATTCTATCGGTGAAACAATTTTACAAATACATAGTGTATTTGTCATGTTTGTCTTTCAACTTTTAGAAGATAAAGGCACCATTTGTCTTATTTGGTTTGTCAACGCATATGATTCACTCAAACAAACTCACACAACACAAGTCATTACATTAGTACAACCCAAGACATTGGTACAACCCAAAACCAAGTACCAACCCTTTTCCTGACACCTTTCACAGCTTCATTCTTTTCATCAAAATACCTCACTCTCCCACCCCTATGAGTCCTCCCACACCTCTCTCCTCTGCTGCTTTTCAGGAAGACAGCAATGGTTCAACTTCAACTTCTTTGCCTTTTCACTCAAGTCAATTTTCATGTTCACTAATTTTAATTATACAATCTTATGTGTGATTTTTTATGGTGAATTATATGACTGATAATGCTTGTTCGTGGTTTTTTTAGAGGCTAGAGTTGGAGAGGTGAAAAGGGTCACTAAGGAAACTAATGTATCTGTCAAAATTAATTTGGACGGTTCTGGTGTTGCTGATTCTACTTCTGGAATCCCCTTCCTTGATCATATGCTAGATGTAAGTAATTTTGCTTTCAAATTATTCTTTGAGGATTTTAATTTTAACATATTATTATTGTATTTTGAACTGTTTCTGTGAAGGTGAATACAAACTTCAATAATTGGTTACTGACACGGACACCAGACATTATATGGACACTGACAGTCTGACACGTAGATACTCATAATAATTTGAGAAAATGATAATGGTTGTATGTAACTTGCAAGTGTTAGACACTCGAACATGTCTTCAATCTGAGGTGCCGGTGCTACATTCATAAGTTTCATTTTGGGTTCAGATTGACCTTTAAACTTCAATTTCGCTATGCCGTTATCAAGTTAGAAAGATGGGTTTGGTTCTGTCAGATTAAGCAATTAGGGCTAGGTTGGTTAAGTGTGAAACAGAAAATAAAAGTATAAAATGCTTCTCCATACCAAACAGACCCTTAGTTCCTAAATTCGAGTTTTTAGTAATCTTCAACTTATGCTATATCCCTACCTATATTACTTGATGATATTAGTCCATGAAATAGATTATAGAATAAATAGCTTGCAAATTATGGATAAATCTGAGTCATAATCTGATCATAATTCATAGTTAGGAAATTACTTTCTGCTTCCTTGTGAGACGGTAAAAATGGATTCTAGGGACGAACCGATAAAATCCAAGTCTCAGTGTAGGAATTTTAATGATTTAGAATAGAATTCGGTACAAAAGAGAAGTCATGTAAGAATAGTGTTGAATGAGAGTTTTGGGGTTCTAGAGACAAAGATAATTGTTGAATATTGATTGATTGCAAATGAGTCACAATGCCAAGTTTAAATACAACCATAAGGGGTAAAATAGTAAACTAACATTAAATAAAACTAATACTTAAAATAATCTAATTCACCATTACTTCTAGTTCACTACTACTTAATTCCTGTTACACCTTGATGCTAAATTCAAAGTGCAAATTAAGAACTGTTCAGGATATGAAATTTGTTCAATGAAGAAAACTAAACTTAATTGTAATTGTGCAGCAACTTGCTTCACATGGCCTGTTTGATGTACACGTAAAGGCTACCGGTGACACACACATCGATGATCATCACACAAATGAAGATGTTGCTCTTGCTATTGGAACGGTAATGCCGCAATTTCTTAACTTAATACTCAAACTTGCTTCATTTTCTTAATTTCAAGATTTTACATAATTATTGCTGTGCAAGTTTTATCTCATTAAACTAAGTTTTCTGTTACTATATCTGCAGGCTTTGTTGCAGGCCCTTGGCGATAGAAAGGGTATTAACCGGTTCGGCAACTTCTCTGCTCCTCTTGATGAAGCATTGATACACGTTTCACTGGTAGAAATGAAATTCGAACAGTGGATCTTTTTTGTTTTTAATATCTTTTTAGTTCGGACTCCGCAAGAATCTGTCAATATTTTGGATGAAATCTTATTGTTCCTAGGAATAAATTGATACTCCTCTTCTCCACGCAGAAGGGTTTATAGAAATATGGAAGCGGCGTTCTGCCTAAATAGTGGCCAAGCATAACAAATGAAAAAAGAACAAATATTTCAGCCACATAATTTCGCAATTGTAACAGAATGTACTTATCAAATTGCACTCACTGTTATGCAGGCCATAAAATAAATGTGATAGCAGGTGTGAAGCATAGTCCTCTGAAACTAATGTATGGTTAAAGACCGGAGAAACTAATTTGAAATAATATAACTATAAGACATATATGATTTTTAAATCACATATTGTAATGTTAAACAGTGCATGTCAAGAAATTCATATATTGTTCTCATAGGACAATAAAATAACTATAGACATGTATGATTTTAAATCATATATTGTGGTGTTAAACAGTGCGTGTCAAGAAATTCAAATTGTTTTCTGCTTTCATTTCCAGTTTTTCAGCAATAATTAGAATATTTGAAACAATTTTTTTATTAGTAAGAAAGGAGAATGTTTTCCGAAACCAAATATAACATTTGTGTTGGCTTCAATATTGATGCTTAATCATATAGCTCATGATAACAGCTAATAGCTTAATATACATGAGCGTATACATGATAGCGTATTATGATAAGCGTATACATGAGCGTATACACGAGCGCTTATTATGATATTGTTCACTTCACTACTGCATTGTAACTCTTTTCTTTTTCAGGATTTATCTGGTCGACCGCATTTAAGTTATAATTTGGACATTCCCACTCAGAGGGTTGGGACATATGACACACAGGTAATGTGTGTTTCTGTTTAACTTCTGCATTTAGTTTTGAATTTGTTCATATAGATTTTAACTATTAAGCTTCAAAGATTTTCACTTTAGATATTGTTTTCAACGATCTACACTCGTAAATTTGATGCAAAATAACATTTTGGTTATATATGTGACTTTTTCTTAATTTCATTTGGTTGGAACCATTACACATAAATCTCTGTGTGTCTTCGTGTTTTTTAAGGCTTGTTTGGACTGTTTTAAGCATTTATACGACTGTTTGGGAAAGCATATAGAAATGACTTTCATTCCAGTCTTATTCCTTTTGCTGCAAATTTTATTACTGACCAGTGACCAATCATCTGAATATTGTCATATGTAGTTGGTGGAGCATTTTTTCCAGTCTTTAGTGAATACTTCCGGTATGACACTTCACATTCGCCAGGTAATAAATCCTAGTATCTAGGTCATTTGCAGCAAGTGTAGTATATTTGTGCATCCTTGTGGAAGAAACAAATTGATTGTTAATGATGTTAGTATGTTCTTGATGTTTTGCGTGCAGATTCCGACTTCAATTTATATGTTTTCCTCCTATTTGAAAAACATTTTAACAGAACATATGTGCATTCTTTTAAGTATAGCTTGCTGGAAGAAATTCTCATCATATTATTGAAGCAACCTTCAAAGCTTTTGCAAGGGCTCTTCGACAAGCTACAGAATATGACCCACGTCGCCGTGGAACTGTGCCTAGGTATGTTACCTTTGAAGTTACCGCTTGAATTTACACTAGTATAATGAGAATTTATACTTGAATTTATACCTTTGATTCTATTGACTATATTACTTGGCTCATATATGCATTTGTTGTGCTTTCCTGTTCCCAAATTACTGGATGATCTCTCCCTCTGCTCCAGGATCAAGCTTATTAGGGATTTGTTTGGATTGACTTATTTGAACTTATCTACTAATATAAGCACTTGTGACTATTTGAGAGCTTATAAAAACTGATTGTGACAAGTCCATATGTTGTGTTTAGCTTATTTTCATAAACTCTTTTTCTGTGTTAACCTTCCGGTTCCTAGGGGAAGGGACCCCCTAGTAATTCGGAATTAAGTCGGTAGGTAAATAAAGTCTGACCAAGAATTATTCCACCCAAGAATCAAACTCGGGTTCTCCCAAACGATTCATCCTATGGGGAGCTCATTAACTACTTGAGCTCAATCACTTGGATAACTCTCTAGGATAACTTACGAAAACAACTTATATCTTATATGAAAATATTGACTTTATTTTATCTTTTTTTATAGAAATAGTTTATATAAGCACTTATATGATAAGTTTTTGTGCTATAAGCTCTTAATGGAGTTGTTTATCCAAACAGAGTCTAGTTCCATGTCTACTTTTGAATGATATAATAAACAATTCTATTTTCCAAAAACTAATGAAAAGAAGGAATCTTTCCCACATTTGAAAATCACCCTTAACATATGTTTAAAAATCTGTTTGCTTATTTTGTCAAACTAAGTGATAACTTAAATGGTTTTTTCCTTTGGTTCTTAAGCAATCATATTTATTTGCATTCCATGAAACTAATAGACATCGTCGTTTGGTATGTGCAGTTCCAAAGGAGTTCTGTCACGCACTTAATATCTTTGACCGGCATGCATATTTGGATTAAGCTACTAATATTACCGATCCTAGATAGTTCATCAAGGATGTGAATTTGAGATGAACCCTTGCTCCAATCTCTTCCATCACATTGGTTACATGTCACGTGATAATAATCGACGGTGCTGGGTTCAAGTATTTTTAAAAGAAGTTACCGGCATTTGTATAAGTTGTTCAAGTATTTATCTTACAAAGAATCAATGACATTGTGTTGTACACATGATTTCTTTTAGGAAATTACACTATGGTCTATGAAATTTTAAACCTATAACATCATGCAAGTGCTCACTGAAAAGTATCACTAGAAGTAACTAGGAAATTTAGTGCCAGCCTATCAGGTTTAGAATGCTAAGATCTTCTGAACATCAATTGTTTTATAGAAATCCACATTGATATTCATAAAACTACTTAAAGCAAGGTTTATGCACTTAAGAAGATATGAGAAATATGATTGATCTGGTGCAAATGGTTTTTTTTTTTAATAAAAATTCTTCCATTCAAATTTGCCACAATGATTTAAAAGATTGGTTGAAACAAACCTTTATGTAGAGTATTTTATGTTCAAAAGATTTAAAATAGTATCAACAAATACAATCAGAATGTTTAATTAAAGCTGAAAGCTTTTCAAGCAGCTTATATGCTTTAAACAAGTTTTGCCTTTATGAAATCTCCATATTTGATTTCTCAAATAACTTGATCTAGTATAATACAATGATATGGAGAGAAAAAAAAACGAGGGATTGGGTGTTTATCGGTTGCTAAAAAAAAATATCGTTTTGAATCATAGGTTTTATTTGTAAGTTTGGAGGAGAATGGAGGGAAGAATATTGGTAAAAAGAAATGAACAAGTGGAAGAAATAGAGGACTTTAAAATGGGAGGGGTTTGAGTTTTTTTTTTC
>Ga0099826_10002120_pt1 | contig 12576 bp, 15 predicted proteins | sample Mtrugardesep15_FD_76830 | JGI IMG/M metagenome (GOLD analysis project Ga0099826, IMG submission 76830) | Root nodule microbial communities of legume samples collected from California, USA - M. trunc garden sep15 | ecosystem: Host-associated > Plants > Roots > Nodule | place: USA: California...
ACGCTCGAGCACGTGGCGCAAGTAGGCCTGCGCATCGATGCCGACGAGCTTGGCCGAGCCGATCAAGGTGTAAATCACCGCCGCGCTGTGCCCGCCGTTGTCGGAGCCGAGATGCAGGTAGTTCTTGCGCCCGATCGCCACGCCGCGCAGTGCGCGCTCGGCCGCGTTGTTATGCGCTTCGATCCGCCCATCGTCGACGAAGCGCGTCAGCGCCGTCCAGTTGCTCAGCGAGTACCCGATCGCCAATGCCATCGGCGACTTCGCCGAGACCTGAGACAGCGCCGTGTCGAACCATGCCTTCAGGTCGCCCAGCATCGCACTCGTGCGTTCCCGGCGAACCCGCATTCGTTCGTGTGGCGGCTTGCCTCGGATCTCGGCCTCCACCCCGAAGACCTTGCCGATGCGCTGTAGCGCCTGGTGCGCCAGCGTTCCGGCCAGCTTGTGCTGGCGCTCGTGGATATCCCACAGCTTGCGCCGTGCATGGCTCCAGCAAGCCGCCTCGACCACCCGGCCGTCTTCGTACAAGGGGTGGTAGCCAGCGAAGGCATCGGCCTGCAGGATTCCCTTGAAGTGCCGCAGGTGGCGCACGGGGTGTTCGCCCTTGCGGTTCGCCGAGTACTGGAACCACACCGCCGGCGGCGCCGTGTCGCCGCTGGGGCGGTCGTCTCGCACGTACACCCACAGGCGGCCTGTTCGGGCCTTGGCACCGGCGCCGCCGAGCACGCGGATCGGCGTGTCGTCGCCATGGATCTCTTGTCGGCCGCCAACACGTAGCGGCCGATGGCTTCGGCCAGCGGGCTCAGCAAGCGTGCCGCCTGCGCCACCCAGTCGGCCAGGGTCGAGCGCTGCAGTTCCACGCCTTCACGGGCGTAGATCTGGCACAACCGGTAAAGAGGCGTGTGGTCGCAATACTTGCTCACCAGCACGTGCGCGAGCAGGCCGGTGCCGGCCATGCAGCGATCGATGGGGCGGCTTGGTGCGGGCGCCTGGGTGATCGTGCTGCAGGCCGTGCACGCGAGCTTGGGGCGAACGTGGCGCACGACATGGAAGCTGCCCGGCTCGTAGTCGAGGACCTCCGAGACGTCCTGGCCGATCTCGCGAAGGCCACGGCCGCAGGCCTCGCAGCTGCATCCGCTGTGCGGCGTGTGCAGGACGGTGCGTCGCGGCAAGTGCTCCGGAAGATCACGCATGCCGGTGCGCTGTTGCGCCTGGCGTTTCTTGCGGCCTTGATCGATGGACGTGACGTTGGAAGGGTGCTCGTCGTCTTCGGCGCCGGCACCTTCGGCCTGTGTCGTCGGTGTCAATGTCGGCTGCGCGAGCTGCCCGCCCACGAGCTCAAGCTGAGCGTGTTCCAGCTGCTCGCTGGAGCGGCCGTACTTCATGCGACGCAAGTACGCCACTTCGACCTTGAGCTTCTCGACGGTGAGCAGCGCGATCTTCAATGCCTCTTGCGAGCGCTGCACCTCGCCGCTGAGCGCGGCGTTGGCGGCAAGCAGTTCCTGCGAGGTCATGGCTACGACTGTGCCGGCCGGAACCCGTCCCTACAACCGGAGTTGTCCTGTCAACTTGGCCGTTGCTCCACTACGCCGCTGCGCGCGGCTGCCAGGTGCGCTCGGGGCGGCGCCAGTCGATGCCTTCGAGCAGCATCGACAGCTGTGCGGCGCTCAGCGAGATCGAGCCCGACTCGGCCTGCGGCCAGATGAAGCGGCCACGCTCCAGGCGTTTGGCCAGCAGGCACATCCCATCGCCGTCACTCCACAGCAACTTGACGAGGTCGCCGCGCCGCCCGCGGAAGACGAAGACGTGTCCGGAGTACGGGTCCTCGGTGAGTGCGGTCTGCACCTTCGCCGCCAGCGTGTCCATGCCGCAGCGCATGTCGGTCACACCGGCAGCCAGCCACACGGGTGCCCGCACGCGGGCCGATCATGCACTCTGGCGCAGTGCGCGCAGGACGCTGCACAGGCTGTCTTCGTCGACAGCGCCACGCAGTCGCAATTGCGCACCGGCGAACTCCAACTCGATGACGCCGGTCCGCGGTGTCGGTCTCGATGATGATGGAGCAGGCGCAGCGGAAGTCGGAATGGACATGACCTCGGTGGCCGGTGCTACCTCTATCGGCAACAGCACCGCCGGCGGCGCGTCGCCTGCGGCTCGAACATGCTCCCTGCGCCACTTGAACAGCATGTTGGCGTTGATGCCGCCGCGCAGCGCGATCGCCGAGACGGACGCGCCTGGCTCCAGGCTTTGTCGCACCAGCTCTTGCTTGAACGCCCGGTCATGATGTCGCCGGCTCGCCTTCTCTGAGTCTTGCGCAATCTTCATGGTGTGCACCATCTCCTTTAGCGCACACCTCCAAGCGGGTCTGCGATTCGGGTCAGATGCTTCCCGCAGCCTGCGCATCAGGCAAGGGCGGCCTTCGTCGGACTATTACGCCGCAATCGAAGGCGGAAGTGGACCTTTTGGATGGCGCGGCAGGATCAAGCCAGGCCGAATGTTGGTTGGGGGGATCGCGTGAACGTCGAACATAGATTTGAATGGGGCCCTTAGCTAATGCCTCGCTCCACCTAAAACACATGGCATGCGGGAGCGTCTACTTGGAGAGGCCGCCCTTGGAAACACCGTCTCGATGCAGCTGAAGTATCTGCTTTTGGATATCCAACTGCTTGATCTGAAGGTCCAGCATCTGCGTTGCCCGGCTAGCGCCGGCGGTCGTCGACGTGTCTTTAAATTGGAGGGTTGTCAGGTCAACTTCGTAAAGCTTCCCGCGAGTTCCAGGCACACTCGGGCCGTCCTCGCCGTTGGCAACATGGACCGTGCCGCCGGCCCCTGCTTTTCCTCCTGATTTTCCCGATATCCACCCCAAGGATCCGAACGAGGTCAGGTCGGTGATCGCGACACAGTTCTCCAACTCGTCCTCGATCTTCGAGGCAAGCTGTCCGAGCTTTGAACTAGGAGCGGAAGCAGCGATCGACCTGCGCATTTCCGCCAATACGTTCGAGCGAAGCTCTTCCAGTTGGGTTCGACCACTGTTGCGCGTTTGCGCGGTCACAGGCGATGTCCTGCATAACGCGACGGCATTCGCGTGGCGTTCCTGCACACGGTTGAAGTCCAGAGCCTGGGCCCGGGCGCAAGCGGCGCCAAAAACGGCGTGAACGCCGACGAAAATGAGCGCAGCATGGCGTGACATACACCTCCCCCTACTTGGGCCTTTTGCACCGGGCAGAGTCCGGGTCGTTCTTGCACATCAAGTCAAGATATTCGTCGGTGTCAGTCCGCATGCGTGCTTCGGGTTGCTTCGACGGCTGCTCGAATGTTGGGAGGTAGACCAAGCGATCCTCAGATTTCACATCGACGGTGACGAGGAGGGAGATGCACAGCAGCAAGGTCCCGGCAACCACCAGGACCAGACCTGGGGAGTTCGTCTTTACCGCACCCTCTCCCTGAGGCAACTTGGCGTTGCCATCGAACTCGGCCTCCAGTTTGCCAAGGATAAAAACGCTGCCGGCAAGAACCATGACCATCCCTGTAAGAAACCCCATCAGCCGCGTCCAGAGCCGGCCCTCGACGATCGCGTTGTACTGGCGCTGCCGCCCCGCAATCGCTCGTTCCTCGAGCGTTGCCCGCACATACCAGTCAGCAAACTGGGCTTCGGGCGACAATGCGCGCGCTTGCCCGATGCTCTCCGAGATCGGCCGGTCATCGTGGCGAAGTTTGCTGGTCAAGTTCGCGTAGATCACGAATGTTGAAGCGAAGAAAATCAACGCGAATCCGACCAGCGCCTTCATCATGAAAGGCAGAAGCTTGCGTTGCCAGGCGCCGTTTTGCGCAGCAGTAGCCATTCCAGAACCCTCCTCGAGGGCCGCGACGTTACTACTTCCTATGGACTTCTGGAAGAGGGTTGTTCGCGACAATGCACCCGATTTCGTGCAGACGTCCGTTGCCGGTTGGAAATGGCTTTCCAAGCCCCAGCCAGAACGCCTGGCCCAATATCGTCATCAAGAACGATGCGGTCCAGCAATGGCCCACATCGTTCGCGGCACAACGCGACGGCAACCGGCCCCCTTTGCAGAAGCTGAGACAAACTATTGCGGGCAACTCGCCAGTCACACCCAAGATGGCGGCTTGACTTAACCCAACAGGCTTCTATGAAAGCATGAAAGCCGGGGCGATTCACTCACTCCATCTTGATGTCAATGAGCATCTCGTCTGGCCCAGCCTCACTAAGGACCGAGATGGTGACCCCACTCCATTTCCCCCCGATGAGTTTTGTCGCCGGCGCGGTACTCTTGCCTGCCATCGAGACCTGACCAAAGGGATATAGATCGCCTGTATCTCCGCGATTCCCTTTTCCGAAGATCTTGGCGAGATCTCGCTTTCCATCTGCTTGAAGCAATTCGATGGCTAGTGCGTCTTCATCATTCACGTTATCAATCGCTTCATCGATCAAGTAGATCGCTATGCCCTCATCCGGAAGAAACAGATCCTGGCCCTTCTGTCGTCGGTACTCGATCAGGATGTACTGCGTCTCCTTCATCGTCTTCTTGTTCTTAATGATGACAGGTGAACCGCCTGCATCCGCGGCTCGGACGGAAACGCCAGCAGTGCTCTTCTTTATCATCTGAGGGTCGACCCATCCATGGAAGACGCGCAGCATTCCGTTCGGATAGGTTGGTGTAAGGCCGCTGTTGCCCCATGATCCGCTGGCCATGAGACAGTAGTTTCCAAGGCCATTGGACTTGAAATTCTCCGAACTGCCAGTGTCATAGAAGTCAGCCCATCGGGCGGCCAGATGGCCCCATTCGTGCGCACACACGCCGACTTTGCAGTCTTCCGGGACAGTTAGATAGGTGTTGGCAACGATCTTCCCTGCCCGGGGGGGGTCGAGGATCACCCATTTGTGACTCCAGATGTCACCCTTGTCGCCACTTTCTTCAGCGCCACGCCCAGCGTGAATGATGAATAGTGCGGTGACTGCTTTCTCTCCAAGTGCATCGTATGGGGCAAGGTCGACGCCGAGGGACAGAGCAGCTTGGACTGCGTCCCGAGCCATCCTTTGCGCGTTACGCTGTGGATTCGTCCCCATGCCGGACTGGTTGTCCGTATATACGGAACATGGCTCCGGCAGTCTCAGCCAACCGACCACCTCGCCGTCGACGTCAATCCCGTTGCCGGCGTCGTCATAGTTGCTGACTGTCCGAAAGTACTCCCGCATGCTGCCGTTTGGAAAGGTGCCATCCAAGCTGAAGAGCATCTGTCGGTAGTACTCGGCGCCGAGGTTCTCGTTGTGCGACTTGTCCGGAAAATCGACGAGCAAGACCAGCGTGCGTATCAGACCTGACAGACGCCGGGTTGGCTGTGTGATCAACTGCTTGCCTGCACTCGGGCCCGGCGTGGTCGCACCATCGTCAAGACCTACGAAGTTCTCACCTCGGCGACCGGATCTCCATACGCTATAGAACTGCTCGAATGTCATTTCCTTGGGGAGGCGACGCTCCTTCAGCAATTCGAGATATCTGGCATACAACTGGGCCATCAGGCTCGGTGACGGAGGAACCCGGCACACGGGCCTTTGGCAACAGGCACGGTAAGACGCGCACAGACCGAACAGCATGGTTGAACTCCTCTCCAGTGAATGCTTGAGCAAATGCACTCGCTTGGACATGATCACAAGACCAATCAACCAAGCGAACAGAAGCTGATTTCCATTGAATGCTTGGAGCAGCCAAATTATTTCGGAGGTCTAAGCCGAACACGGCGGGCTGCGGTACGTGCGATACGGTTCTTTGGATCGAGCGAATGACATGAGCAGCACGTCCTGATCCTCACCGACAGATTCACATCCACCAATATCGTGCCAATCCACATGCATTGGAGGCAGGTGTGGATCGGGCTCTCAGAATTGATCTCCACCCCGGCCGCGTCGCGATCATCGAGCTTCAAGGAAGCCTGGAAAGTAGCTCCGTTGCCCAAACAGCAGCTTGCTTCTTCCAGCCTGACTTGTTGGGATGAATCTCGTTACCCCAATCAGCAACACTCCCCGACGTCCCGACCGGAGCAGCTGTCAGGATGCCACTGGTCGGCACTGCATAAATACGTGTGCGACCACTGCACCAATCGTTGACTACTACTTGAACGTCCCTGAAAAGACCATCGGTCAACGACTTCCACAAGGCAGAATTGATATGGTTCCTGTTGTATGCATTGAAAAGCCAAGGCCCTACGCCCTTAAATGCGGGCGCATTGCGCGCTGTTGGCGTGTCGTAGCTGTTCAGGAAGATGGGTGTTGATGCGTTGTGTGCATCGCTACGAATGGCCGCATAGAGGGCACCGAAATTCGGGTTCAGATATTGCCTGATCAGCTTGGTCAATGCCTCCGGATTCACGCACTCGTACCCGTCTGCCGGCAGGGGAAGGCCTGCCATGTCGCGAAGAATTCCTTGACCTGCTACGGGATCGCGTGCAGCGTCAATGAGATCGTTCCCGCCGGCGCTGAAAAGAATGCCGTCGAAGCGCGACTGCCGAAGCCACCACGCGAACTCTCCTTGCATCACATCGGTGATCCGGCGCAAAGTGTCGCCCGCCGTAGAGATATTGATGATCAGAATAGAGCATCCCTGCTTGTACATCGCCTGCGCGAGGAACTGAGGCAGCGAGCCTGAAATCGATGTACTTCGGTCCATCCAGGAATCACCTTCCGCGAGAAACCTGTATGTGAACGGTCCTTGGCCCTCCACCTTGGCAGGGTCTAGAAGATACTGCGGTCCCGTTACCACAACGGACGCCATTGTCACCTCCTCCAAGTTCCAACGGAACACGGGCTTAGAAGTTTGAAGCCTTGGACTTGGTGAGGAAGACCAGAGCCGCCCATCGTCCATCAGCTCCTTCCAGGGGCACACCAACATCAATGGCGAGCACTCGGCAAGCACATAACTTACAGCACCACGCGACCTGTAAGGAATCCTCATTTCATGGGATGTCGATCAGGTCGCTCTGCTGCTAGCGCTAGGCGTGTTCCGTCGACCATTCAACGAAAAGCCAAGAAGGATCAGCCTTTGTCGGCCGAAGAATCGTCCAGAGAGCTGGGAATCAGTCGCTTCATTGGGCAGACACAAGTCATGCCCGAGGCATTGGGTAATCCCGATGGCTTCGATGCGGGGTAAGCGCGGCCTCAAGGCCCTCTGACGCCGATTGGCTGAGGAGGCCGACCATGCTCAGACGTCGAGCACATGGCGCAGGACATTAAACGGTACTCGCCAAGTCTCGCCATCGCCGGTGCCTAGGTTAGCCGTGCGCTGGTAGATGCGCACGATCACGCCGGTAATGTTGCGACCATCATCCGCGCTGCTCGGCGACCCGATCCAACGCTTGTCCAACACCCCGGCCCGAGAGCGTGAAGTTGGCGTCGGGGCGCACACTCTCGCGACTCCACGGGTCGATCACGGTGAGAATGCGAAATGATCGGCCATCTATCATCTGTCGTCTGTCGTCTGTCGCCTGTCATCTGCCCCTGCTCACACCATTACGGGTCGACGGATCAGCAGCATGGAGTCTGATCAGTCCGGGGAAAGCTTGAACACCAAGGAGCATGGATGGCGAAAATACGGTTTCTGACAAACGAGGCAGGAAAGATCGAGGGCCTGTCATACGCGGGCTTTGAGACTTTCCGCGGTTCCCCGTATACCAGCTGTGCCCGAGAGACCGGACAGAACAGCAGGGACGCTGCATCCGGGAATCTTCCGGTAAGCGTCCATTTCAGCTTGCGTGAACTGCCCCGCGAAGACATTCCTTTCGCCGACGAACTTCAGCACTCGATCGAATGCTGCCTCCTGGCACCGCAAGATGAAAAAACCAGGCAGCACCTGCTCCGGGCACTCGAAGCCATCAGCGCTCCAAGCATCAAGGTACTCGAGATTTCCGACCGCCACACCACAGGCCTGAAGGGACCAACTACCGATCCCGGATCAGTTTTTGCTGCATTGGTCAAGGGTGATGGAGTGACAAACAAGGCAGAGGCGACTTCAGCTGGCTCATTCGGGATTGGAAAAAATGCGGCGTTTGCTGTCTCGGATCTTCAGACGGTCATCTACTCTACTTGCTACTTCGAGGAAGCTACTGGCCAGACAAGGTTTGCTGCACAGGGCCGTCTCCGCCTGATCTCGCACGTTGACGGCGAGAAAAATTTTGGCGCGGAAGGCTACTGGGGAAATCCGGGCTTCGCTGCAATCGAGGACAGCAAGGCAGTGCCCCCTTGGCTAGCGCGCACAACGGTCGGAACGTCGATTTTTTCCATCGGCTTTCGCGAACAGGATCAATGGGCCGACAGGATGACCCTGTCGCTCGTGACCAACTTCTTTCTTGCCATCGAACGCCGGGAAATCGAATTTGCGGTCAACGGAGTGCATATCAACCGCGCATCGCTTGACAGCATTCTTGCCTCCTTAAAGCTTCAACAAGCTGCCGAAGACGCAGACCAGCGTGAGGAGCTGGAGCGCGCGCGCCGTCTTGTGGAATGCATGCGCTCCGAAGCGGCGATCAGGGAAACCATCAGTGTCGCAGGTCTTGGCGATTTCGATTTTCACCTTCTGGTCAAGGAAGGCATGCCGCGCGAGACTCACGTCCTTAGAAATGGCATCTACATCACTGACAACTTCGCCAAATTCTCTGAGCCCCTGAGGCGATTTCCCGGTACGCGCGAATTCACGTCCGTACTCGAACCTGCCCGGAAGCAAGCCGGCGAAAAGCCCAGTTCGCTGCTCAAGCAACTCGAAAACCCTTCCCATGATGCGCTCGAACCCGAACGCATCGTGAATTCGGTGGACCGGGAAGTCGCGAAAAAGCAGATCAAGTCACTCATCCGGAAAATGAGGGAAATCATCCGATCGGCGGCGAAGATGGATGACGTCAGCCGCAGTCATCTGGACGAGCTCTCCCATCTTTTCTCGGCCCCAGGAAATGGTGGCAACGCGGATGAAGAAAAGGACCCAGAGCGCTTCATGTACGGCTCAGCAAGCGTCGGCAAGCAGACGAGACCTCGAGGGACGAGAGGCGAAGGACGCGGGAAAGGGGAAGGTACGCGGAGCGCCACACGGACGGCGTCCAAGTCACCGAGAACCGGCGCAAGTCCAGCCATCCCCCTTCTGGAACCGCGCTCTGTCCTGAGCGACGTACAGGACAAGCGGAAGCGCACGATTTTCTTTACACCAGGCGACAGCGGCAGGATGGAGCTCGCGGTTGCCGCTTCAGGCCTCACCAGCGACACCGAGCTGCGAGTGGCCGGAAGTTCCGCCGGTACAGCGGCAGACGGCCGGGTAAAAGTGACAGTGAGCAAGGGCGAGCGGGTAGAGCTTGACATTGTGTTCGCCGAGCCCTTTGCCGGTCCCATTGAGCTCGTCGCAGTTTCGATCCAACCGCAGGCGGAGGCCTAATGAAAGTATCCGAAACAACGAGTTTTCCGCATCCTGTTCTCGCACCATGGTCAACTGATTTCGACGGAATGTCGTTCGCAGCGCAGATAAGTTTCCGTGAGAACCCGGATGACAACCAAGTTTCCCTGCATTGCGCAGTCACGCTGGACCAGCCTGACATTGCGAGCCTGATACAGGAGGGACTCGCAACCTTTGGCTGCTATATAAAGTGCCAGGACACCGGCATGAGACGCCTTCAGGAGTTTGGCTTCCCCTCCGGCATCCGGCATTTTGCTCCGGGCGCCCTTCTGGGCAGCGTGCAGTTGCGGCCGATGGTTTGGTCAACCCAGGAGATTGAGAGCTACAGTCCTTTCGGAGCCCATGTGGAGTTCGCCGGAAAATTCCTGATCGAACCGGGTCAAATACTCGCTCTGGGCGAAGAGCAGGTCATCGAGGTCACCCGACCGCCGCTGCCAACGATCGAGTCGATCTTCGAGGTCGTTCTCTCCCCAGAAGTGGAGGAGAACGAGTTTGAAATCAATGCCGAGCAAGACAGGATCACGGTGCAGATGGGAGAACGCACGTACCAGCTCGTGCAAGGCCTCAGGCAGTCCGATGAAACGACCCGCGCGGTGGTTATGAACAGCGTCTATGTGCCAGTGGTCATGCAGGTTCTTGACGAGCTTGTCGACGGCAGCGAGCACTTTGAACAATACAGGTGGCTTCATCCGTTTCTGGAGCGCTGCAAGCTCTCCAAGGTTGACATTGGAAAGCCCGACCTGCTGAGGGATGCGCAGCGACTGCTGGCACATCCCTTCTTCTCGCTGGCCCAGTTGGTTGAACAAGAAGAGCGCCCTGATGCTGCAGCCCCTTAAGCTACTTTCTGCCCCTGTGGTCGAGCAACTCCTGCGAACACGCAGCGACAACCTGCATCGATACAGCACAGGAGATTTCCTCGATCTGGAGAAAAACGGTGGATGGGCAATCGAAACCAGGATTGCACGATGGGACCCCGAAGTCGTCCACGAGCTGATCCCCGAAAGCTCACCCGAGGCCGAACTCAGGAACTCCCTCCTGATCTACAGAAGCCTCGAAGGTATGACGCCCGCTCTCGCCCGGGATGAACGCATATGGGCAAGGTTATGCCACGTGGAGTGTCTTGAATACTCGCGTGCACGCTGGCTTCGAAAGATCGAAAACCTGGACAACCAAGTCCGGCTGCATTTTTTTGCGCACGGCCTCCCCGGCTGTCGCGATGACAACGCCATAGGGCGCCTGTGGTGGAATGGTCATGTCGCAAATCTCGCCAGTCCCAGCAATCTCAAGCTCGGACTGGAGCGCCTGCTGGCCAGAGCAAACATCCGTCTTCAGATCATAGACCGGGCCGATACGGCATTTCGCCAGCCACTGATCGAAGGCATCGTTCGCCTGCTTGGCGACCAATGGTTTGATTCCGATGACGCCGCGGTAGCCGACTTCATGTATGAAGTGAACAAGCGCAGTGGCGGGATCGTTTTCGAGGCACTCACGCCCGAGGATATTGATACCCATCTGGTCCAGTGCCTTGGTCTTGCAAAACGACGGCGAGCTTCAGCCACGCAGGGCTAGCCGTCCGCGCTTCTCTACGGCGATGGCATTTCCTGCGAGACCCAGGCCAGAACCGGCAACGAAGCAGCAACCTTGGAGGCGAATGATTGAAGGATTGAAGCGATACCGTTTTGGGTTTGAGAGGCCCGCATGAAGCCCTCCCAGACCGGATGCGGTGCACCCGGATGTCGTTTCCTGAGTTCAGGCTGCGTCGCAGACCAAGCTCCTCAAGCACGATACGCATGCCGGAGCAACACGCCTTCAACGCGGCAATCCCCGGATGCGCAGGAATGCTATCCATCTGCGCTGCAGCGGCGCTTGTGCAGGGCGAGCGTCTCCTTCAATGCGCAGCACACGGCCCTGAATTTCACGGTAGAACCCATCAAGAATGTCAGGATGGAAATGGAGTTCCAGCGTGTAGGGATCGACGCTCATGAGATTCAGGTCGAAGAGCGTGTGCAGATCGGCACGCAGAAGCAGCCCGTTGTCGGGATGATGGTCGCTTTCTCCTCGAAAAGGGTCGATATGAGCCGCCTCGACGACGTCCATAGTCTCGGTCCCTGAGGCCATGCACTTCGCACCATAGCGCTGTATCAACCGGTCACGGAAGTTTTTCTGGCCGCGCCTCACCCTTATGGACCGCAAGACCTGCTCCCGCGTATCGGTCATGCTGCCCTCGAAGGCCACCCGAGCCTCTGTCTGCTCTTCGCCGGCGTCCGAAGGCGTCAGGGTGCGCCCCTGCAGAAAGCCGTATATCAGGCCAGTGGTTTCCGGAAACTGGTTGGTCAATGTGCGTTCGATTCTGGCGAGATCAAGTTCCTCAATGGACAACTGATCGTTCGGTCGAAACGCGGCCGCCTTGAGTACCGCCACAGGCAGCACTGCGGGCACACCGACAAAGCTCCCGCCGTAATGAGCTTCATAGGCGGTGACAGAGTTTACGAACTGGACGGGCGAATCAAATTCATGCCCCTTCGCACACCGCCAAGGCACGGCTTTCGATCTACGTACTTTCAAACCGGTACTCCCGCATACAGGACAACGCTGGCGTAGCTTTTCTGATGGGAAAGCCAGGATCTTATCGACGCATGCCACGCCCAGCAAAGTGTCTGTATCTCGGATGAACACGAGATCTCCGCGGTCCAGCTGTCGGTGATTGGGAACACTGCTGTCATAGCGATAGATGCGAACCCAATCGTCGACGTATCCTGTATTGCCGCCGTATTGACGCTTCTCGGATTGAAGCGCGATAAGCGACCATGCACGAACATTGCCCATTTACAGCTCCTCTCAATGCGTCCCTTATGGCGCAGCTTGACTGAACAGTTCGGAGCCTGCTCAGGCAGCTGTGGCAACCTGCAGTCCTCTCCGATTCCGTTGTGCATCTCTGGCCCCCGCGAATTCGACATCAAAGACATCTGCCCCCAAGCTGTTCGAATGCCATCTCGCGGCGCCGCCTTTCTGTCAACGCCGAAGTAAATCTGACCCGCTTTCATCGTAGTCGCCGAAGTAAATCTGACCCACCCGGGTCCTTCTGCTTGCGCTGCTCGGGCGCGTAGGGCGAAGCCCGAAGCGGCCGAGCAGC
>Ga0099826_10002121_pt1 | contig 12573 bp, 7 predicted proteins | sample Mtrugardesep15_FD_76830 | JGI IMG/M metagenome (GOLD analysis project Ga0099826, IMG submission 76830) | Root nodule microbial communities of legume samples collected from California, USA - M. trunc garden sep15 | ecosystem: Host-associated > Plants > Roots > Nodule | place: USA: California...
AATGTAATGCAAAAGAAATAAATTTTTATTAGATAATACTTGAAAGAAAAGCAACAGAAAAAGAAAAGAAATTGATTAGTCAGATCATCTCAACTTAGCAAAAATATATGCAGAAAAATAAAAATAATGGGTTGCCTCCCATTCAACGCTTGTTTAAGATTCGAGTCCCGACGGTCAATAGGTTGTCTCCTATTCAGTGCTTCTTTTGAGTCATTAGCTTGACTTTTACTTGAATCATTCAAAAATCATCGGTCGAGAACCCAGAAAAGTATCTGATTCAAAGTCTCCTTTGTTTAACAAGTCCAACAACTCCCTTTCATCATTTTCTTCTGCTGCAATTGCTTTAAATTCCACCATCTCTTTTTCTTTTCTTTCCATAAGTGCGCTCAATTACAAGTGATGTTGGCGCTCTAACAATCCAATTTCCCCATGGTGCTTTGTATAGATAGATGAATCTGGTGGTCCTACTCTTGCTTTCTTCATTCCTCTTTCTAATTCTTCATCACCCTCAACTTGACTTGTTGGATGGATAAGTGCCCTGCTCATGTCCATTATTGCATTTGCCATCCTTAAAGTCAAATTGGTGTATTTAGGTTGCATCTCTCCCTCTTGTTCTTTTTCTTTTTCCTTGGGTGTTTCTTCTCCCTCCATTGGTATATTTTCTTGGTCTTTGGTTAATCTATTCAACCATTTCCCCGTCATGTTTGCCCCTTTTTCAAGACCATGTCATTCCTTACTACATCAACACGAGTTTTATTGCATATAAATTGAATGAGACTACAATGCCCAAGAATAAAGGCATTATTTTCCTCATTGGCAATCTTCCATAAATCATTTTCAATGATTCTTCCCAAATTGATTTCATCTCCTTCTAAGATAGCTTGCACTGCTCCGACCTTCACTAAGCGAAATTCGGATGAATTCCCGCAACTTTCATTGTATGAATAAAGAAAGTTTCCCACGCCCTAGCTATAGGTTTCATGTAGTTCAAGTCAAACTTTTTGGGTAGACATCCTTTAGTTTGTTTCATCCAAGGGGTCTCTTCAATGCAAAGCTCATCCTTATTAGCTCTAATTTCCACTCCTCTTTTATAGACTTGATTTCTTCCAGTTCCTCTCTTGTTTTCTCCACACCACAAATTTCAGGGGCTGGTGTGCCAAGCATCTTATTGAGTGTGTTTTCATCAAACCTTATCTTGACTCCTCTTACCATAGTTTCAAAGATAGGATCACCTTCCGTTTCTTGATAAGCATTTGAAAAGAATTCAACTGATGTAGAACTATTAGCATCCTTAATCAAGCCATTCAATTTCATCCACCCTCTTCTTTCTAATTCTTGTTGCACTCCATATATATTGTCTTCATACAAGGTGAATGCTTTTTCACCCACAAACCTTTTTTTTCTTCAATTTGTTAAACCTACTTTTACGAATAGGACGTTTAAAAATCTCAAACCTTTCATTCTTTTTATTAGCCATTCTTCCAATTCCACAAATAACAACTTGCAACAAGGGTTAGTGGTAACAAAATAAAAACAAAGTTTTTCTTTTGTTTTTAGAAACAAAACAAAAGAGAATAAAAGTGTGGAATTAGTAGAAAAGAGTAAAAGTGATGATAAGAGATAAATTCAAGAAAGAAAAAGGGTTTAGGTTAGGGTGAGAGAGTTTTGGTGAAAATAGGTTGTGTTTGTGAAATCCAAGATTAGAAAGTGGTCAAAAACAAGGGTTAAGGTTGTTGTTGTAAAAAGTAATGATTTTTATGGTTAAAAAGTTTATATTTTTGGTGAGGGCTGTTAGGTTTCTAATTGGGTTAATGAAAAAGGTAAGAAAAATAAGTTGATGGTGAAAGAGAAAAAGGTTTTGGTGAGTTTTCAATGGAGGATAAAGAAAAAGGTTTATGAGAAAAAGGGTTTATGAGTTATGTGAAAAGAGGAAGAAAAAGAGGGGAACAAGGTTATTTGGAATCGCAATCTTTCAGCCAAAAGTTGTTTCCAAAGAATAAGGGTTTAAGGTAAGTTGAAATTGAGGTTTAGACGTAGAAAAGTGAAGAAAAAACAAAAAATCAGGGATTTATATAGTTGTGGCCAAAACCACACTCTGCCCCTAGGCCCCACACGGATGCACGCGCCTTGGATGGGCCTGGCGCGTGGCTTCACGCGCTAGTGTATTTTTTTTTTTTTTGAAAAAATTACTTTTTTTATAATAATAAATATTAAGAAAGATATAAAATAAAAATAAATAAGTTCCGCCACCTTCGTATGGATTATTAGTGTGAGTCTTGTCCAAGGTTCCCTTAGATATGCCCATCTATGAATCTTAGAACATTCATAGCACACTCGCTCTACGCTTTCTTAGTAGTTCTACAAACGGGCATCATCCACTAAGTACCTATTTTATGGTCAACAATTATTCCAGTATCTTTGGCTAGTTAACAATCACTTACTTCCTAGACAGATAGTTACTAGTAAAGGGATGTAAATATCAATATATAAGCATCTAGTTAGTGATAGCAATATTAGGTCCTATCACAACCTAAATAGCTAATCTAGGGTTGCACCTCTCACAGAAATAAAACTACTATCTAATAAAATGTAATAGCGAACAAAAGAATAAATAAAATAAAAAATGACATATTATAATAAAAAAATATCCAACAAAAATATACAGAGGTTCATCTTAGAACTTTAACCTAAAAAGATTTAGTTACACATGGTAACTAAAAAAAATTACCAAAGATAAAAACTTACCATAGAAAATCAAGGAGAAGATAAAAACTCTCTCCTGAAGCTCCAAAATCGCATTCCTCTTGAACTGCCAGAGTTCTGAACGAGAAACTCTGAATAAGGAAGGCTGGTATTTATAGTAAGAGTTTCTACCTCGGTTTGGGCTAGAAGTGTGGGCTTTATCCAAAACAGAAGCAGGAAAAGACAGTTACGCCCTGACTTTTTGCATGCACGGGGCGCATAGAAAATGCCCTAGGCACATGAGAGACAAGCACAAAGCATGCCCTCGGCGCATGATAAATGCCCTAGGCGCATTTTGTCTCTCTTCCGGTCCTAATCTCCGATTTTCTGTCGTTTTTAGGTCTTCATCTTCAAATAACTTGCCTCGGTACTTTGGGAACATAATTCCTCCTATTTGTAAGTCTTCTGAGGCCCCTTGGATCTTTATTCTTGTCTCATGAATCTTCCCAATTCTTCAGTTGTTCTTGATTTGCCGATTTGCATGATTTCTTCGTGAATTATTTCAAAAAACCCCCAAAAATTGCTATGTTTCGAGAAAACTAGAATTACAGACTCAAATATAGAAAACATTACAAAAGTCCAGAAATCATAGGTAATTGTTCTAATACTCCTCCTTTTTTCTGTTAAATCCTACTAAAATAAACTGAAAAACATGCTAAGAATAACGTAAGATGACCACTCATCAATGATTTGCGAACGTGGACGCATTATTATGCAAACTTGCCATCTTGGAATTTGGCATACCATAAGGTTGTTCTCTAGAAAGGTTTTGCATGGTTATAAACAAATCGTCGAGTCTAGCCCTAACTTGAGGATAAGGTGATATATGAATACTAGTAGTCGGTTCTTCGAGTGCTAGAATTCTATAAATGATTTGCGACCCGTTTTTCATATGAAAAACTATTATTTATACATGGAAGAAACAACTAAAAAAACTAAACTGCCACGAGCTGCACTTCCACGATCGAAAACTGCTTGTCCCCCACATTTTAATGAGAAACTGCTGCTTTTGAATTTGAATTCTTTGTCTTTCCACAACAACTGCTTGGCTTTGACCAATCTTCTCTAAATCACATTTTGTCGAACTTCAAAGCTCTTGAACTCTTCCAAATGCTAAGTCCCAGATCCTGTCGAAATCCTCATGCTAAAGATAACATTTTAAATTCTTGAGAGAACAAAAGTCAACTCTTATTAAATGCATTAATTAAACCTGTCGAAATTACATTCTAACAATATCAAAAAAGAAAATATATTTTTTTTTTGTCAAGTAGCCTAGTGGCTAGAGCTCACACATTTTAAATGTGGAGAAGTGGGATGTCAGAGGTTCAAACCCCTACCCCTGCATAAATTATGCAATGTGGAGATGTGGGGTGTCATTTGAATACATGTTTATCATAGATTTTAAAAGATTTTGTTTATTGTCTATAGTCAGGATCACAATTCTTTGAGGTTGAAATCAACTGCAGGTTCCAACATCTAACTTTCCGGTTGAAATCAATTGCAGGGCCCAACATGAAAAGTCTGATGGTTCATCCCAACTAGATTGATGCCTTATATAACAAACTCAAATGTCTTATTGATTTCCTTTAAAAATGTAGCCCAAGAGGTGTCACCCATCTAAGGACCACCCCTAATTGAAACTATAATAATGATTCTAGTCCTCATACAAGTAACACCAAAAGCTCGTTTGGTGACTGTTGTCGTCCAATGAAGCCAAACTACCAAAGTTTTGAGAGGCCATGAGAAAGTTAGCTAGGACAAACCAAGTGTTCGATTTTGTGAAGAAAAAAAAAATTATGTTTAGTTCAGGTTTGACCAACTACGATTACTAGTTTTGAACTGTGTTACAGTCATTTTTAGTAGTTTCAATGTCTAATTTTCTGATTTTTCATCATGATTTTAGCCTATATTTGTTTATGTGATGAATTGGGTGTATCACTGTGTTCAAGCTATTCTCAAATTTATATCTTTTGGCATATCGCGATAAAAATCTCTTAGAATGTAAGAAAAAATAGTTCAAACTAGGGTGTTTGCGGTGCAGTTTGGTTTAGTTTTGAGGATAAAAGTCATCTAAATCACAAGATAAATAAATATGCGGTTTAGTTTGGTTCGGTTGACTTTTAAAATAAAATTCAAAACAAACCAAACCAAATCAACGTTGTTTGGATTCGATAGGTTGGTGCAGTTTTTTTAGACAATAATTTTTTTTAACGTTAAAATCAAATTAAAAAGTTAAAACACAACATATTTTCAGCAATGTTTTAAATTTCATCCAACATTGCAATTTTATTTCCATCAAACAATATTCGCAACTACGTAGACCAAATTAAAACGTGAACAAAAAGTAATCCTATTTTGTAAGAAATACAAAAGACTAAATTTTAATCATTCTCTAAGAGTTCAAGTAGCACATAAATATATTTTTGATAGAAAAAGTAAAGAAGAAACTTAACAAGAGAAAAAAAAATGTCATTTTGTTAAAGTTTTCATTGAATTTCTATAAGTATTGATATAGATGATATATATTTAATTAGGGTTTTCTGATATTGTGGTTTGGTTTGGTTGGTAAAATCAAAACTGCAAACCGAACCAAACCATGCGGTTGAGTAAAAATATTATCCGAATACATTCGAACAAAATGCGGTTTTTTACGGTTTCGCTATCAATTGGTTCGGCTTACGGTTTTTCTTTTGGATTGGTTCGATTTTGAATACCCCTAGTTCAAACACCGTATCAAACTTATATCTGGCGTTGTTCAAAACAGAAATGATAAGTGAACACAAAAATCCAAACACAAATACAACATCATGGGTAATTTTGACATTTAAACATTAAAGGTGGAGGCAATTTTGTAAAAGTCCAACCCACCCTCTTCCTTCTCTCTTCTTTGCGTTCTCTCATACCAACAACCGTTCTCTCTCTTCCTCTCTCTTTTCTCTCTTTTCTCTTAATAGATATATATTAGTCTTGATTTTAATGTTCAATTTACTTTTATATGATTATCCTATAGTATAAAATTAATTAATACTTTACATTCAACTAGATCTTTTTCTTCAGTTAGGTAATTTAGTTATTATCTCTGAAAAAATAGGTAATTTAATGATTAGAATATCAAACTTTTAAAGTATAAATAAGTGGTGTGTTTAGGCTTTTAATTCGTGTCTATGCAAATGAAAAACATAATCAATTTTTACAAAGTCTATTATTCATAATTAATTTGTACTAAAAAAAACGAACATACAAAATTAATTAATAGCTCATCACAATCGATCTTAATTAATTTCTTAAAGAGTGTAATAAAAATATTTATTAGCAACAACTTTTTAAAATAATTTTAATCTCTCCAAATGAGAAATCAACCACACACTCAGTTGCAAGGTTTTCCACGTACCAAATATCCAAATTTATGAGATACACTATCCTTTTATCTATGAATATTCATTAGTGAATATTGTGGTAGCACTAGCACCCTCTATATTGTATTGTCCCCTTCTTTATTGATAAGGTGTTTTCTATAATTTTATTGGTGAACCGAATTCTCTATTTGTACGAAAAGATATTTCTAATTTTCTTTTTTGAAATTAAGGTAGTGTGTGGTGTCCTGCCCTAAAGTGACAGCCACTGTTGTCCCATAAATCTTGTTTTTTAAAGGCTGTACATGTCCCATAAATCTTAACTTTCCAAAAGAAAAAAGTTTTGTAAGTATGTGGAAACAATGAGGTCCACAGTGTCCTTAAAAAAATATAAAAAAAAAGGTCCACAGTTGTTTTTTTAGGGGGAGTCCACACTTGTTATTTGGTGAACAACACGATAATATGCATGTAGTTTGATTGTACACGAACTCCATATCGCCCAATCAAGCATTGTTATGTCATGTTATATTAAAACAAATTTAGATGTTAAAACAATTTTATCTAGAAGGTATCAATATTCAATCAAAATCCAAGATATCTAAGAACTTTTCTTGTTATTTTGTCTAAAAAAAAGTAATTACATTTTTTGTCCTTTAACTTAATTTTCAAAAATAATTTGTCATTTGTCCTTTTCTTAATTTCATTTTTATCTTTTTTGTTCATTTACATATGGATTTCAAGCTTTAACATCTATACTTGTATTTTTCTGTGACCTCTTTATCTTCAAATATAAGGTCTTTCATTCATGTTTGCATTTGAATCATAGATTTCAATATAAAATATTTCATTCGTGTTAGCTTTATATTAAAACTGATTTTAATATATAAAGTATTTTTTATTGTATTTAAGGAAAACGGGTTGAACTATAAAGTTTTTTTTTACAATAATTATCGTATTTAGAGTTCAAATATTTATGAAATACATGCAATTTTACATTAAAGCAAGCAAAACATGTCAAAATAGTTTTACGTGTTCAAAATTATTTTTTTGCTGACAAATATTTATATGTTAGTTGTTTAAAATCACTTGCTCTCATAAATCACTAGGTGGGATATCAAATGACCTCTTCTGTAACTCCAAGCTTAGACAATTAACTAATAACTAACAATCATGTTTCCCTCGCAAAAAGACTGGATGGGCTTAAAATTCCACTCTTAAGCCGCATGTTCCCTAATGATAGCAATATTGCAATTCAAAAAATTATTAGGGTTGCTAGCTAGTACGTTGCATCAACCTTTGAAAGAAAAAGAAAAAAAACTAGTTGCATCAAATCACAATATTGAAGCTATATAAAATAACTTTTTTAATTCAATAGACTTGGGTTTAATAGAAGAAGCTAAGAGAGCAAATTAAAGATCAAATCATGTTAAAAGATGTATTGTTAAAGGAAGTGTTCATATTTAGCATTCAACGTCGTCTCAAATAAGATTGTATTGATGGATATAGAATTTGTTGTTTTTGGATTTTTAAATTGTATTTAGATTTCTAAATTCTATTTTGAAAAAGAATATTTACCGAAGTTGTTACTAGGTTGAGTCACGACCAGGTCGCATTCTTTAAGATGTTTTGTGGCACTGCCCAAAGTTGCGCCAGGCGGACTACCAATCACGCCGCCTCCAGGATAAAACAAGCTCAGCTACAACTGTGCGGTTAACTACTACACTGTAGAAAATCGTTCGAGATTTACACCGTCAATTTGGTATAAAGATCATTCTTTTAATACTGAAACCATTTTAATATGGTATTGTTACCATTATATTATGGTGCTGAGACCACTCAAATATGGTGTTATCACCATTCTAAATTTTTATCTTCTTCAAGGGAAGAAAATATTGAAAAGAAACTATACTCTTAAGATCATATAATTCTGAAGGGACATTATTCCTGAAAAAGGAACTATGTTCTTAAAAATATTATTTATTTTGAGGGAACGTATATTATCGAAGGTACTATGCTTTTAAGACCATTCTTAATTTTGAAGGGACATTATACCAAAAAGGGACTATGGTCCTAAAAACACTCTTAATTTCGAAGGGACATTATATCAAAAAGGGACTATGGTCCTAAGAACACTCTTAATTCTTAAGGGATAGAAATAAGGAGATGGGGAGAAGAATAGCTCGTTAACACAAACTGGAGGGAGAAGAAAGAGTTATCGACAACTCAATAGTACTCTTCGGTGATATCCAATCTAACGAAGGAAAGATAGGAAATTTAGTTGGATTCTCAATCTTATTACAACTAATATAAGCTAAAATTATGGGAAGTGATATTCGTGAATAAAAAATAATAATTACTATTATTTTCATTGTTATTGGATATTTAAAGTTAAATACCACTATTTAAACACTACTAATATGTGTCTTCTATTTTATGTAGGAGTCCACACTCTATTTTTTAATTCACACAACACTATATCAAAGTTTAATAACTTAGTATTTAATCTTTCAACCTTCCAATTTCTTTTCAATTTCACACCAATGATCCAACAGAATCAAATGAGAAACCAAAATAATAACTTGTTAATATTTGTAAGATAATTTTTTTTTATCATGATCCTCAATTTAACTTCTACAATTTAACATTAATGCATGGATCAAGTCTATAGTTTGAACTATTTATTACTCTTCACAAGTAGAAATTATGATTATTAATTGTATACACAAGATTTCCACATGAATCTCACCTTCACTTTTGTCTTTCTTTTATCAAAATTTGAACAGATTAATCATGACAATATTCTATGATTATGATTTTCTCACTTGTTACGATATAGGGATGTGATCATATCAATTTTATTCTTTTTTGGATGAAAAATCATTTTTATTCTTAATTCTAAACAAGCCAAAATGATTTATCACTAGCTAGTGTTTACAAAAATTCCAAAAAAATAATAATATTGTTTACAAAGATAAATTATCTTATTCACTTTTTCCTTTTTGAATGGTTGTAGTGAAACAGGAGAGGAATACAATGCAACCTTCCCAGTAAAAACAACATTTGCATTTTAGATTTTAAAAAAAAATTATACTATTTAAGTAGATCAGTATTATAGACTCAAGAACACTTAGATGAGATAACACATATCTTTTCTAGTTTAACCAAAGTTCTAGGTTTGAATCCAACCTTAAACATAAAATTCGAGGGATTAGTCTCCACAATTATATGCAGAGGATATCCATCAACTATATTAACTTAGTTGAAATGAGACTTAGTCAGAAGGCCGAGACGTAGTTAATCCCTTTTAAGTGCAAAATGTACAATTGATGTCATTCATCAACTATATTAACTTACTGAAGGCCACCACTAAACTATAAATAATGATAGTCCACATCCTCATACAAGTAACACCAAAAGTTCGGTTGGTGTTGTCGTCCTATAAAGCCAAACCACCAAAGTTTTGAGAGGTCATGAGAAAGTTAGAGATAGCTCTAATTGTGTGTTTAGTTGAGTTGTGATTAACTCCCACTATGCGCTCAACCGAATCTCCAATTTGTAACTTTGGAATATCGTGGTGAAACTATCGAATAGAATAGTTTAAGTGGTAAGAGATTTAAACCCTTAAGTATGTGGTTAGATGTTTGATTTCTGATTCATATTTACGAAAAAAGATCAATTTAAAAAGGAGACCTCACCTTATGTACCTCAGACATTCTCCAACGGAAATTAATCACGAAACTTTGTATCAATATTATGGTTATAAAAATATTGTGTTGTTCAAAAAAACATAGTATGGTTATAAAAATAAAAAATGAATGGTACAAACATTGTATTAAACAACGTATACTTGGTATTTCTAAAAAACACAAAGATATACTAGCTTTAGTGTATACGTATATTTGGTTTTTTTTCTCACACAAATTAATTATGAATGAATCGATTTTGTACAATTTATTATAATAAAAAATTAATCGAATATAAAGTAATTTTTTTATATAGTCACATGAAAGTAGATTGAACATTAAATTCAATGCTAAAATATATTCTAGAATTGAAAAAACTGCAAATTTTAACCTCAAATCTGGTCTGAATGAATTGTAAAAGCTAAATCAATACTACTTTGGGGGGAAAGTTTTATAAAATAAATGTTGACTTTTTTAAAAGTGAAACAAATATATACATGTTGCAAGGTTTTCCACGTATCAAGTTCCCGGCCTCATGATTTAAGAGATTTTTTTTTCTTAAGAACATAATTTAATTAAGAGACCTTGTCTCTTTTTTATCTATGATATTTAAATTCAGATGTTGTAAAAATTAAATGTGGCCTGCTGCTCTCAAGTGGACAACCACTTTTGTCCCATAACTTAATTTGCAAAAAAATACTCCTTCCGTCCCTATACGTAAGCACTCTTTGTTTCTAATAAAAGGATGCTTACATATAGGAACGGAGGGAGTAATTTGTAACTACGTGGAACCAATTAAGTCCACACGTTTTATTGTGTTTAACTAAAAAAAATTGATTGTAAGGTCATAAAGTGGGTTTGGATTATCATCTACATTAATTTAGAAACAACAATACAAATGAATTGGACACCATATTTTTCAATAAATAAAAGAAATTTATCAATAATGTCCACCTTTAGCATTATAGTAAGCATGTTTATTTATTAAAAAAAAGAAAAAAGTAAGCATGTTTACCCACCTTTTGTGAAGTATAGAGCTTACCAAATCATATACGAGACGGAAAGACATATAGTACTAACATAATGCTCTTACATGAGATCACACTACCAACACCAATGACCAAAGAGCAGTTTAAGGTCAATACACATACAAATAGACTTAAGACATCCAGGTCAAGATACACCATCAATAAACAAAACCATCTAAAGCCAAAATTCTCTAGAGATCATGTTTATCTAAAATCTTAAGGAATTTGGTTGATGAATCCTATAACTTATATATTGCTTAATATTCATATTTTTATCTAATATGAGACTTCTAACTCATCTCTCAATCGCCAACACAAATACCCTTCAGATGCGACTTATCCTTTCATTCATCCAAGTATATGCTCCGCTCTAAAACGAAAGTTTTTTTCATCACCAATACTTACACAACAATTGTCATTGCACTCAACAAGACATGATGTGTGACAACCATTATCAAAAAGATTTTCAACACAAAGAACAGGTTGAACCCTTTGTTGAACCGTTAACTTGGATGACACTTGTTGGGCCATAAGGAGGAGTCTCATTTGGTTGGATCATCACACTGGGTTAAGAGCAACCACATAAGTGAGACTGGACAATGCATCTTCACCAAAAACTTAATGTGATGAATTTATGGGTCATCTCAATTATATGGTGTTCAACCTCTATTATTTTATTCAATGTGGGACTTTAACCAACACTTGACAAATGATAACATCTCTACTTCAAGTGTGAGAATGTCTGTGTTTGTGATCCAACACAAGGAATCTCTACTGATTCCTACCAAATTGAATTTGGCTCTGATAAAACTATTAGATCATCAAGTGAGCATGGAGGATCATCACAATTGGGCTAAGAGTAACCACATAACTGAGTTGAACATCGCATCTTAACCCAAAACCTTAAGACAATGGATTTATGGGTTCTCACACATGTTCAACCTCAACCACAACTCTCACATGTTATACTTCTTATGCTAGATAAGTTACTATTATCTATTTCCTTTATATTTTGTAGATTTTGAAGGAAAATTGCAAATCACATGAAAAATACCTAAGTTTTTGACTCAATGCATATTCTCTATGCGAACAAAGCGAGCAAGAAGTGAGACAAGTCTCGAAGTTTCAAAGGTTTCTAGGTAGGAAGACTCGCTAGGCAAGCCCAAGCGAGTTGGGAGTGAATCAAAACATAATGTCCATTTGTGCAAGATTTGTTGGGTGTTTCGGAGTGAGGTAAAGCGACGACTCTATAGAAGTTCCAAGGAAATTTAGAAGTAGATTTGATAGGTGAGCATCAACCGGCCTAGCAAATAAAGGCAATTTTAGTGACCATTTGGATAAGTTATCTTTTTACTCCCTCTAAAGAAACTCAAATTCTCTAGGCGAGCAAAATTTGCTAGGCGAATCAACACCTTTCAAACTTGCACAAAAATAGATGTACAATAATTCATAAACACAATATATCACTCTTAGTCTCGTTTTAGAGAGAAAAACAGTGGAAAACGTAGTTTCAACATTGAAGACCATTTGTAAAATTTGGATATCATTTTATGCATGTATAATATTATGATTATGATGTGTTATGATTCCATTATATTTCGATGTCTGTCGATAACTTTTTTTTTATGTGTGTTGCATGTAACACCCTATTTCTATTAAAGCATTAAATCATGCGAATACAACAAATATTCAAGAAATAGTCGTCACACCTTCAATAATCACCAAATAATCATGCATGTATAAATTATCAAGTTTCAAAAACATAGC
>Ga0099826_10002122_pt1 | contig 12572 bp, 6 predicted proteins | sample Mtrugardesep15_FD_76830 | JGI IMG/M metagenome (GOLD analysis project Ga0099826, IMG submission 76830) | Root nodule microbial communities of legume samples collected from California, USA - M. trunc garden sep15 | ecosystem: Host-associated > Plants > Roots > Nodule | place: USA: California...
TTATACTTTATGAATTGGAGTGAACATGATATAACAATCAGTATTGTAATTGAAAATTAAAATGAACATAATAAACAATAAATTTCTGTACTCTTTTAACTGCTACCAGGTATTTGTACACCTGATAAAACTCAGCTAAACGTTTTTCATAGATAAATACCAATGGTGTAAATATTTTTAATGTTTTTCTCTTCTCCCTAGTGGGGCTAAAACTGATCATTATTCTATTATAATTTGATAAATGCAGTTCTCCGACGGTTATCTGGACTTGATCATTACGAAGAATTGCCCGAAGTTACATCTGTTGTCAATGATGTCAGAGCTGAATAAGGGAGGACACGTGAAATCTCCGTATGTCACGTACCTAAAGGTGTGATTTCTTGATATATTGTGTAATACTTTTGTAGCAGCTACATTGAGCTTTGAAAGAGTCTTGGCATTGGTTTAGTTGCATAACGAAGTTTTCTAATTTATGTATCTTGCAATAAATCAAAGGTGAAAGCTTTCAGCTTGGTACCTGGTACACGCACCAAGGACCTAGAGAAGGAAGGGATCATAGATTCAGATGGTGAGGTTTTGGCAAGAGGGAGAGGAACCTACAAGTGTGAGCAGAGGGCTTTGATGGCCTATGATAAATTGCAGATAACAGTGGATAAAGGTTTAGCGACACTTTTTACCCCTATGTAATACTCTTGGTTAATTATTTTCTCGGGCACAATCCATACCACGCAATATTGTACACACACACACATACAAATACATGTTTGTATCAACAGAACCTTCCTGTACAGCATCAAATATATTGAATAGCAAGTTTCCTTTGTAACACCAAATTGTTGGCAGTTGAATTTTGAATTATTAATACGGAAATTATACTATCGCTCTTTTCTTGAGTTGAGTGAGAGGGTACACTTCCAAAGATAAAGTGTAATGATAAATATTACTTGAAAAATCCACATGAGATTGCAATAATATATGTAGTGATATACATGTGTATAAACAAACCATGAAGTTATTGAAAGTTTAGCAGTTGATTTTATGATTTTGCACTTTATTCTGTAAATGGGCGCCTGCATCCATACTTCAGAAAAGCTACATTCGAAAACACAACCGATTTGTGACATGCACAATTTGAATTAGTTTTGTTTGTGCTTGAATTAATTCTCTGTTATGATCTCTACAAGAAAGGAAAATTGAGGGTATCTTAACTGATTTCTACCAGAAAGGAAAATTGAGGGTATCTTAACAACAAACACGTATTGTCAATAAATTTAAAGATAGACTACCTCGACTCTGTAACTCTTAATTAGGCCTATAATTTTCCTTGGTATTTCCTTATCTTTACGTGTAGACTATTTATTCTACATTTGGCCATCTTTAGTATGTTTCTACATGTCTTTTCCACACACACTCGATCAACTTAACCTGTTTGGATGAGTGTTTCACTCATATTTTTCATGTCCAAATGCCTCATATTCGTGAACTTTCTACCGCTGAAAACCATAGCTTTTGAGTATTCGTGCGTTTGGAACATTTTTCACCGTGCAAACAAATGAGTGTTGATACTAGACTCTACATTGTTTTCTGGATAAGAAAGTGAATCATCCGACTTTTTTTGCAAGGATATTTCTATTTTTTTTCATGTATAATCACTCGTGCATATTATAACATTGTTATGATCTTTACAACATTAAGCATTCTTATTGTTAGCCCTTGAACAGTACACTCGATTTAAGTCCTATCCAATATCATGGGTAGTGAAAATGAAGTATTTCTCTTACGACTAATAGTGTACGTAAACTCAAAACTACGGTAACTATTTCAAGATATAGTTACCTAGTAAGAGTATGAGCAATCATTTTTGTTTGTTAGTAGTAAATTTCACCTCAAAGTTATCTAGAAATTATGAACGGAGCTTGATAAAATCTCTCTTCAATTAGACGATTCACGATAACATTAAAGAAATTCTTTAAAATCTCACCAAGTATCTCTCTTGATTAGTCACATCCTCTTTCATGATAACATTAAAGAAATTTCTTGAATAATGTTGAATTTCATGTAACATTTCAATTTTCCATAATAATGCTAAAGCTCCACCTTTGCCTTCTTTATCCACATTGAAACAAGCTTCATAGTCTACAAGTTATATTCAACTAACAAAAACAAGCAGCTTCATAGCCCAACCCAAACCCTAGACTCAGATGAACACTATTGCAAAACACACACACGCATTCTCTCCATTTGAAGAAAACAATGGCTTCGGCGGTCGGAGACGGAACAGGTGCTCGCCTTCCTCCTTCCCGCATCATAAAAGCATTCCTCAAAGGGGTTGTCCTTTCTTTGATTGTTAACATGGTAGTAGTTACTATTGTAACAGCATTATAATTTGAGTAGTATGTTTATTATATATAATATAATATAATATAATTAATTAATTGATTATCATTGTTGCTTTTTTGTTTTTTCCATTGAAGTTCATTCTTCTATTTGCTAAAATATTACAGAAATAATTATTCTGCTAAATTTTCCAAGAATAGTTCATGGTCCTGTTTGAATAAACAACTTAATTAGATAATTATCTCATAAGTCAAAATGTTTTCATATAAGCTATATACATGTTATAACCTGTTTACATAAACTCTCTCCCAAACAATTTTACAAGTACTTGTGTCAATCGATAAGCTCTAATAAGTCATTCCAAACATGCCCCCAAGTCTTTTGGTACCATTGCTATGGTGTGAATAGAAGAGACACCCTACTTTCTTCCTTTCATTTAATTTTCCTGATACATTGTAAAATGCTGCACTAGAATGTTAAAGGAATCAATTAACCATTCCTTATTAAACCTACTTAGTTATCCTTGGATCGGAAAAAAGGTGGAGAATGAAGAACTCTTAGTCGTGCTGGTTGCTATAACTTTATCGATTGATCGTTTGAGAAATGGACATTGGATTATAGTGGTCCTGAGTTTTTACTTGTACTTTTCCAATCAATGTGCCAATATGTGGGTCTAAAATTCATACTTTTAGGACTTTAAAAACATAGATTGAATAATGTATTTTTGTATAATGTTCATAAAATATTGTAACGTAAGTTATTTGAGCAAATCCCAACCATTTCGTGTGTTTGTTTATTTGTGCTTCCTGAAATGAAAATTTTAGCCTGTAATGAAAATTTTCCTGTTTGTATTCTATATGATTCCAACAGGTGTGATTTTTCTATCTATCTATTATACAATTCCTTCCTTGCATTTTTTTTCTCTAATTTTTTCACTAATAATTATCAACTCATGACCATATGGTCTCAAATTTGCTCAACCTTTTGACACATGACACTACATGCAGAAATGAAAGCTTAGAATCAGCTGCAAACTCAGGAACAGTTAGCGGTTAAGTCACCACTATGTGCTTTCATTAGTTTTTATATATACACGACTTTACGTTGCACATGATAGATAAATTAATAGAATGTCTTTTCATCTCCGAGTTCATTCTCTGCTTCCTTGAATGGTATTAGAGCTCTTGAAAGAGCTCTGCTTTGCATACGTGTTATCTGGTATCGTGAGAAACTCTGATTGCGGGTGAAAGTTCTGAGTACAAAGATGTAACCTTAAATCTACTATGTGTCCAAATGAAAGTCCAGCTATAGTTGCTGTGAGCTAGGTAAATGATCGGTCCGATATAATTGAAGGCCTTAGCTAAAAATATAAGTCCAAAATACTTCCGAGCTTTTTTTGGCCCGGGCCAATGAAGTCTAATAAGGATAGTCCGGGCGGGCTTTAGGTATCCTGCAGAAAGGGAGGCAATAAGGAAATGCTTCACATGAACCTAGAACTGCATTCTGTCAGCAATGTTTTACTTTTCTAATTGTTCATTAGTGTTTATTTATGTATTCAAAAGTAAGTTACTGTAAAATTCTGAGACAAGTAGTGGTGCATCTCTTAATAGTTAATACCATACATCTACATAACAATTCTGAGACAAGTAGCTACAGGCCTTCATCGAACATTTTTGAGTAGCAAGCATTTTTGTAATGTCCTTATTACAATAAAAAAATTGAGCTTAACCTTAATACAAACACAAAGCGCTAAGCATGTGTATATTGCAAGAAATATTGATTCACATGGAAGTCGAAACCACCACCCTGGCTACATATATCATGCAATATGTAAAAGGAAGTAAAACCAACCACAGATTGAAGTGAGAAATCAAAAGGCTAGTAGTACAATGTTCTTAATCAAGTAGGAAACAAAAGGATTGAATTATTTTATTAGATAGGGAAGTAGATACATCAAGCAATATAAACTCATCAGAACATTGGTTCTTAATCAATGTCCTGCAACTAAGCTCATTCATGACATTGGTTACTGAAACACTAGAAACATTCTGATGAGTTTTATGACAGCTACATGTACTCCTTCATGCATAGTGCTTAGTTTAAGTATCACAGAAACTAAAATATTTTAAATTTAAGAATATATATGTTGGCCCAGTCCGACAAGCATGCAATCCTCGTATGTCTAGGATTGGACAGCATTTTGAGAGCCCAAATTAAATCCGGACATGTTGGCCTGGCGTAATATAGCATGTGTCCTGGTTTGGGCTAGCTCGAAGCTGACCATGTAGCCTGTTTTCCAACCTTTGTAACACTGCTACTTTTTTGTGACAAAATTTTCATACATGGATGCGAAAAATGAGAAGAGTGTTGATCTCCAAGAACAAACTCAAGTTCGTTGAAGGAACAATTGTGTGCCAATGCTCTAACAAACAAGCTAATTTGTTCATGGATTCTCAATCGGCCATCATCGGTTATAGCTCAAAGTATACATTGAGAATGCAATTAATGTCTAAAATGATATCAAGAAAAGGTTTCCTTATAGAGATCTAATTTGCATTGTTGAGTTGTGGCAAGAACTGTGTGTTGCAAATGTTATTGAAAAATTTGCAGAGTTCAAAGCCTTTTGGGAAGAATTAGAAACACGAGGTCAATTCAACAATGTATGTCTCCAATACCATGTGCATGTTTAGACATGACAAAACATGTATGTAGAAGGAGTAGATATAAAGTGTGTACATATTCTGTAAAATTTGGCCATGTCAATGAAACATGTTATAAGAATGACCACTGTATCTACAAACTTAGTATATCCTTAAAATTATCTCTGCAAACAGAGGAATGTTTCATCACCGAAGATTCCTGGATCCAATATTTTCTCAATACCTAAGTACTTTTATTTATTAAATAAAATCTTGTCCCCACGAATCAAAATTTTTGAATCCATCGATGTTCGCTGATATTATTTTTGAGGTCCCGTCCGACTCATGGACCTCACAAGCTATCTATGGTCTTATTCCATGGTGACGTTTATTTCAGCTAACGACATGCAAAAGTCACTGAACCTCATGCTTCTATAACTTGGAAACCGATTTTGTCATCTTAGAGTCACTTTATTACATGCAATCATGCAAAAGACATAAAAAAGCAAGCATATAGTTATTCCGATTCACATTTTTCTATTGTGTCTTACTTATAAAGGTATCTCCACCCACACATTCTTCAAGAGGAAAAAAATATTCTTAATGATAAGGAGTAACTATACCCATGTGACTCCAAATTGACGATATTAAAGTCACAAGTCTTATTTAAAATAAAATGAAGCATGTCACTGGTCACCACTAAGACCTAAATTAAGTTGGTATTCCATTTAAACGACTTCTTTTAGAACAATAAAATTAAATTGATAATTATTAATTGTTTTGTATTTTAGAATATGATTATTTTGTCCTTAAGACCTACTTTTCAACTGATAATGTCGAGATTTCTAGATTGTGGGTTCAAATTCGGGACTTGTAGTTGGGTCATGTGTGTGAGAGTTTTAGGTGGTATTTGTCACTTTGTCTACATTCCAAAAAAAAAAAAAAATTAAAATTTATCTTTACATTAATATTGCGTACATTATATTCAAATTTTCGCTATACATTTATATAAAGGATAATGATATATATCCCGACAAATTTACGAGTGTATGATACAACATGACCATCACCTCTTTTCCTTTTTTTTTCCAGCACATGCATTTCATGTAAACGGAAGATCTGACGGTGGACCACAGTTCGAGAAGTTTTTGGGATAAAATGTTTCGCATTAAATAGCAGACTCTTATATAAATAAATTGTCAACATTAATAACCTATTAATAGGTACTAAGTATAATTTTACAAATTTGTTACATTTATTTGTTAAATATCTTTTCTATTTGATATATGCAACAAATCTTAACCGAAGGTTATCACTACTAATAAAGAAAAATTGGCGAGGAAAATTCAGACACGGGGAGACAAGAAATATCTCTCCAATTTTATTACTAAATTTGGTGACGAAAAATTAGCGAGGGGTTAAATTTTTTCGGTCATTAATTTATGTCGCTAATTTTGCTTTTTGTATTAGTGTATTTAAAACCAAAGTGAGTACAGTTTTTTGGTTCTAAAAAAAAAAGTTACTCTTAAAATATTTTTTTTGTGTTAACTTTAATGATTAAATAAGTTTCATTTATTGAAACATCTTAATTAATTGCTGTCAGTGAATTCGTTAGTTAAATTAAGATACAATAAATAAGAGTGTATTAGTTAAGGGAAAAAAATCGTATCTTCACAATATAAAAAAGACAAATAATATAAACAAATAAATATTACAAATGAGACAATGTTATTTTCTTTCTTCAAGGCGAAAACAATGTTGTTGATGAATTGGTTAATTCGTAAGTAATCTCTTAAACTTTCCGAAAAACGTGTGTCATGTCATCCTTATAAAAATTTGTTTCTGTCCTAGTTCATCTTCAACGGCAATTAAGGATGATTTAGTATAATTTTAATAGAGTTCTTCACTAATTTTTTTTTGAAAGATTCACTAATTTGTTGTTGGTCTTGTCATTTTGATAATCACTTTCAAAAACTAATATTTACTACATTTACTAAATCCCCAGAAGTCCGGCAAGTAATTATTGGTTTTGGATTGATTTGATCGTTTATGCACTCATTTGGGTTTTAGGTTCAAACGGGAGAAACGATCTCTCTCTCTCTCTCTCCCTTATTTCTCTCACAACTATTTCTCTCGCATCAATGTCTCTTGTTCCAAACACACCGTAAGTTTACACCCAAGACAAATAAATGAAGCCCACTTTTACCAAACATGTCCAACTCCGTGCCACAACCATTGATCCATCCCATGCACCCCCACCTACGCATCAAATATTCAAGTACAAGTTAACTACATAATACAAATTTAACATAGAATAAAGAATAACACTATGGTGATACATTTTTTAAGTGAAGTAGTGATATACCATATTCGAAAATATATGAGTAGAAACCTTATGTAATATAAGGAGTTTTTTTTTTTTTTTTTATTGGGTTATGTTCTTGTCCAACCAGTTTTTTATTTTTATTTTTCCTTGAATGAATTTCTAGCTTATAAAAAAAGATTACCATTTTTTAATTTAAAGTTTAGCAATATTATTTTAGTATAACAACTATAAATTCATATACACAAGGATTCCTTGTAAATTTTACAAGTAAATGAATGAAAATTTTAATTTAAATAATTTATTAACATCTTTCATTTAAAAAAGAGCAATATTTTTTGTTGACAAAAGAGCAATATTTCTTAAAGTATAATTCTAAAATCTTAGACATATGAACGAACTTTTTACAAGTAAAGTATACGAAAAAAAATTAGTAATTAACTTCCTTTGTAACTGTTTTCATGTTAGCCTAACGGGAAGAGTTTACGTGATTGCTTAGCCATGCAATATAATTGGCCCACGTTATAAATTATCCTTTACTCTACGCACCCACTTACATACATTTCACGTGCATAAATACTACTACGACTATTCAAATTGAAATAAGTGTGACACGAGTCAAATTCATTTGTTTACCTACATGTCTCTCTTGTGTTTGTTCCATACCTAAATTTGGCCACTCAAGCTACATGTCGAGTTTTCTCTTACAAAATTTCATAGCCTATGTGACAACAATTTGTTCTAAGTAAGAGTTAATCCAAACTCAGACAAGTAAGGTTTAAAATAAGTTTACTTTATTAAAATTTAAGTGTGAATATATATTGAGCAGTTAACATATTTTTGTTGGTGGACCAAAAAGTTTTGGCTTTGATTAGCCCACCCAGGGTCAGCCATGTATGAACGTAACGTGAAAGAGAGTTAATGTGTGTGTAAAAAATCATTACTGAAAACAAAGTATATCATATAGGATTGGAGATTTAATGGTATATATTATGCTTTTTGGGGGAACATTATATATGTATTTCTGTCCATTCTTGCATGTACGCGTATACACGTACCAAATTAAAAAACTAATAAAAAGAACATAAATTTTTGGTGACTATATCAAATAAATAAGTCGATAACATGTTAACTTATATTTGATAAGAAATGAACCAACTAGTTTATAAGATATTCTTTAAAAAAAAAAATAGTTATAAGATGATCTTATAATGTTCTCTTTTCAAAAGAAAAGAAAGTTATAAAGTCAAATATTACAAATTTACTTCACGGATTTATCTGCTAATTTTTCTATTATATTATCTAATTTATCATCTATGAACTCATCCTGCTATCTAGTTGTAAAAAAAAAAAAAAAACAGAAGCTAACATTTCATGTGCACGTTGAAATTGGGTACAGATTCTAGCTTCATAAATAGAGGGTCAAATATTAATGCTCCCTCCTTCACACAACCAATCATGCGCATATTATGTGTCATTTTCTTAGGGAAAATTAGTTCAAGCGATCCAATAGATACTTATCCTTCATAATAGTGTCAGTTTAATGTTCGTTTTTGTAATGAAACGGTCACAATATCTTCTAATAATAATTTCAATTAAATAAATAAATATTGCACTAAAAAAATACTCCTAAGAAGGAAGGGAACAAATGCAACAAACGAAATGATGGTGGCGTGGAGTATTATAAAATTTTGTTTGTTTTTGCACACACGAGATATCAATAATAAACATTACTCTGTTGCCGGATCTTAAATTCAATTTCTCGTGGTTGAAGAGAGAAACTCTCAACTAAATGACTTCTATTAGTATTTTTTAAAGACAACAATAATAAATAAATAAAGAATAATAAAAATAAAAAAAGAATTTTCCATAATAATAAATAATAATATTTGGCGAAAAGAAAAAGGTTAGAAAGAGAAACGACGACGCCGAATGTATAGTTACACTTCAACCAACAACTACTCTCTCTTTCTCTCTCTTCTTTTAAAACCCCTTTCTCTCACTTCAACAAAAAAAACACACACTCACACTCTCTCTCTCTAGAAATCTCTCTCTCTCTCTTCCATTCGTCGTTGTTTGTTGTTGCGTATGATTACAGATCAAGTAGCAGTAAAACCATGGCTTCTTCTTCTTCTTCTTCAGTTCCATCATCTTCATCATCTTCAACCTTAAAACGATGCTTCAATTTTGACTGTAAAGACTTCAGGTCTACTACTAAGAAAGGTTGGAGACTTCGCACTGGTGACCTAGCACAACTCTGTGATCGATGCGGGTTAGTTTAGTTCCTTCTTTTCTAACTCTAAATAAATTCTCTTTTTTAATATTATTATATTATATTATATAACAAATATATTCTTTTTTATTTTTTCTTCACTTTTTGTTTTTTCGGAATTTTCATTTTGGACCAATTTACACGTGGCGTTTGGTTTCATGGTTGGGTATTTTTTTTCCCTGCAAATTTGGATAAAGTTTATTGTTTTACTTTCTTGTCTTTAAATATTTTTTTGAGTTTATTATTACATGCTTCAATACGTGTGTGCTGTGAATTGTGAACAAAAATGAGACAAACATGTTTCTTGTCAATATGTCGACCAGTACAAAAGTTTTGTATTAGGTACTTCAACTGACTCGGGCTCATTCCGGTGAAGTAGAAAATACTATTATAACAACTAATTACTAACATTTGTCTACAAAATAAGTTGTGGTTAATGTATTTGTTTGAGTGTAGGAAATACTAGGCATGTGGTGGCATAGTTGTGTAAGTAATGGCATGTGCAACGTGCCTTCTTGCTTAAGAAAAAAAAATTAATTGAGATGTGAAAGATTGGTAAAGAGAGAAAAAAAAAAGGAAACTTGATATAAAAGGTTCTTATTCAATGATGAAATGAAACTAACAAGAGGAAAGGTCCCACCTCGGTTTCTGACTATTCTCGCTGCCCGCTTATTCCCTAACCCGCATCAACTGTAACAGTTTGTAAATGATTGTTACTGCCCGAGCTTTATAAGCACTACTTACAAAATGCGGGACTAGACTCAACCACCTTATGCCAAATACAATGAACGTGTTGGATGCTGCAATGTAGGAAACATAAATGTCGCTGTAAAACGTATAAGGGCAAACTGCAACAAAGGCAGAATTTCCAACACCAACTTCATGTCCCGAACATGGATGGTGCTGAAAGCCCGACAATGGATCTATGTATGATAGGCTTTGATACCTTCTTATAATTTGGGTTGGTCTAACTCAATAATAGAAAACCGACTTGTAAAATGAGGACTTTGTAAGCACTAATTAGGCTATATCTCTAGGCATTGTGGGACTAAACCCACCCCCTCACACCCAACACCATGAAGGTGCTGGACGCTGCAATGAATGAAGTCCAAATGCTACAATTAGGCGACTAGGGGTGGACCACAACTAAGGCAGAATTTCCAATAGAGTACACTTTCCAGACCTCATACCTTCTGGTTATGATGGCTCTGATCTATTATTTTCTATATTCATCTCAGAGCAGTTGTGTATGGTTAGTTAACATGAAAGGAATGCATTCCAAATACACATCTCATGCCAAACTGGTTCCCTAGGTTTTCTGTATTTTGTTAACTTGCAGTTGGTTACGTACAAACTAAATGGACTCCTTAAGGATCTTATGCGATATCTGATTAAGAAAAGTTTTTTACTCAGTGCCATAAGATTATTTTTTTAGGTTTCAATAATAGAGATTGACCGTATTGTTCAATTAACCATTTGCGTTCACTGTTTGTTAATGTTGGAAAGAAAACATATATAAATACATTGTAGTTTGTTGCACTACAACTTGATAACAAATGTCTTGATCAAGAAATTGATTGCTTATCTTATTTCTTTTGGTCTGATATTGTTTTCTTATATGATGCATATGTTCTATTCCTTCAGTAAAAATTGATTGTTTCTGTGATACTTAGATCTGCTTTCGAAGAAGGGAGATTTTGTGACATTTTTCACGCAAACGCTTCTGGTTGGAGGAATTGTGAGACTTGTAGAAAGGTGATCCATCTTTATTTTAGTAGTTTAAAGTGCTTGTTGATGTTATGTTACCATGTTAGATACAAATAGTTTTAAACAGGCCCCCTAAGCTAAGTTAGAGTTTTTTTAATTTTAACTAATGACTAATCATTTTTTTGCAGCGAATTCACTGTGGGTGTATTGTTTCAAGTAACACCTTTGTGTTGTTGGATCCGGGAGGAATTGAATGCTTTACATGTGCCCGCAAAAATGTTATTCTGGTAGGTTTCTCTATCGTTGCGAGGACATGTATTTCTCTCCCTATCCTGTTTGGGCTTGAGTCATCATGCATTGTATATCATGAATGCCTTGTGGGTTATATGCTTCCCCCATTTCCTCCATTTCGAGTGAAATGAACTCAAAGGGTTTCCATTTCATTGTTAACGGAGAATAAGGGGAAGTTCATTGTCATGCAAAATAAAAGTTTCCTTGACAGTTAATCTGAATATAACCAGTTTATGCAAAGAAATATGCTAAGAAACTGAACTATGTTGAGGCTGGAATTCTTCTTTTCTTTTGGCAATAATAAATAATTTTCTTTCCCTGCTCTTTCAACTAAGTTAAGGTTGGCAATTTAAGGCTTCAGATTATTATTTTAGTTTTCTTTCCCTGCTCTTTCAACGAAGTTAAGGTTAGACATGTCTACTATGTTGAGATTTTGTTTTGACACCGTCTTGCATTGAATTTATCCTTCTCTTCCCATTTTGGCTCCATTTCTAGCCAGTTTGTTTATGGTGCCTCTACTGTTTTTGTTTGTTGATTTCTAACTTTTTAAATATCAATCCAGTCTGGGTTTGCATTTGTTATACCGCTAAAGCTCTAAAGTTGTCCTTTCCCTGTTAGCTGCTCTTTTGAATGCCCCTTAGTCATTTTTTGCACATGTCTTTAAATAACAAACTCTGACAAGCAAATGTTTGTAATTTCTGGTTGTACCATGATGCTTGAATAATATCTTATTATTAAGACCTATTTGGATGCAACACTTTTGGCATAGTGACTTTTCTCTTTATCTATTATCTGTATCTCAGCCATCTAACCTGCCGTGGCCACAATCTTTATCTCTTACAAATCGTTTATCGGAGAGATATAGAGACATGTCTGGCAAAAGTTGGAGTCAGTTAGCTGGATCAGGACCTGTACCCTGGAAGCAAGCACCCAGTCTGTTCAATTCAGCTTCTTCATCTGACCAGCCTCCAGCTGTGCACTCTCTAGTTGATTTATCAAATAA